>Ga0265338_10000071_pt1 | contig 184107 bp, 173 predicted proteins | sample 42126metaG_FD_193579 | JGI IMG/M metagenome (GOLD analysis project Ga0265338, IMG submission 193579) | Rhizosphere microbial communities from Carex aquatilis grown in University of Washington, Seatle, WA, United States - 4-21-26 metaG | ecosystem: Host-associated > Plants > Roots >... | reverse complement strand
TGGGACTCGAACGCCAACCGCCTCACCGCCGAGGACCCCAACTCGAACACCACGACTTGGACTTACAACAGCCCGTTCAACGAGCCCCTAACCGTAAAGGACCCCCTTAGCCACACCACCACGATGACTTACGACGGCTACGGGAACTGCCTGACCGTGCAGAACCCGCTGTCCCAGACCACGACTTACACCTACGATTCTCACGGCGAGAAGCTGACCTCGAAGACTCCGCTTGGCTACACGACGAACTTCGCTTACGACACGAACGGCAACCTCAAAACCGTTACCGATCCGCTTTCCAACGCCACCCAGATCGTGTACGACACGCTTGGCAGGCCGACGCAGACCACCGACCCGGAAACCAACGTGGAGAAGGTCGCCTACGACGCCTGGGAGCGCCCGGTCACCTACACCCACGCCGACAGCACGACTCTCACCAAAGATTACGACGCCGTTGGCCACGTCACGTCGGTCACCGACGAGAACAGCCACACCAGCTATTCCACTTTCGACGCTGCCGGTCGCCTCACTTCCGCCATCAACGGCAAGGGCGACACCGAGAACTACGGATATGACTCCAACAACCGGCGGACGTCGGTTCAGAACGGCAACGGCTACACCCGGAACTACACGTTCACCGCAAGGGGCGAGGTTTACACGCTCACCATGCCCGACGGCGCGGTCGAAACCTGGAGTTACGACGGCAACGGCGACACCACCGGCTACACGAACCCCCTAAGCCAAACCATCTCTTACGCGTTCGACAATGCCTCGCGGGAGACGGGGATCTCCTATCCGACGGGAACCGGCGTCACCTTCAATTACGACAACGCCAACCGGGAAACGAGCATGGTCGATTCGATCGGAACCACAACCTGGACCCTCGACGCCGGAAACGAGACCACCGCCCTAGCCACGCCGGAAGGCAACATGAGCTACGGGTTCGACAGCGACGGCCGTAAAACGAGCATGACCGAAGGCGTCGGCACGACGAACTACTATTACGATAACGACGCCCACCTGACCTCGCTCACAAACCCATATAGCGAAACCACAAGCTGGACCTTCGATTCGGACGGGCGCCAAACCCAGCAGACCTTCGCCTCAGGCGCTTACACCACTTACGGCTACGATAGCCGGAGCCGCCCAACCTCCCTCACCCACTACACCTCGAGCGGAGGCACGATCTCGGCCGAGAGCTATGTGTACGACGGAGTCGGCAACCTGTCGAGCAAGACGGTCGACGGAACGACGACGACTTATGGCTACGACAACGCGGACGAGCTGACGAGCGAATCCAACTCCGGCTACTCGGCGAGCTACACGTACGATGACAACGGCAACCGCCTGAGCAAGACCACCGGCGGCGTCACCGATACCTACACGTACGACCACGCCGACAAGCTCCAATCGACAAGCTTCAAAACCTACGGCTACGACGGCGCGGGCAGAACGACGAGCGTCACCACCTCCGGCGGCACGACGACCCTGAGCTACGACTATGAAGATCGGGTGGCTTCTATTTCTTTGCCTTCTGGCACGACCAATACGTTCACCTACAACGGGCTGGATGCGAGGACGGGCAAGGTTGACTCTACGGGCACTTACTCTTTCAAGCGCGATGGTGCGGAAGTTACCGATCCTGTTTTGAGCGATGCGGCCGCTGGGTACACGCCGGGGGTTTCGGAGCGAAGGTCGGGCACGAGCGAGTTCTATCACGGGGATCGTCTTGGGTCAACGACGAAGATTTCGAACTTCTCGCAGGCGGTGACCGACACACGCGTTTACGACGCTTTCGGAATGTTGCTTTCGTCGACCGGGTCAAACCCAACTCCGTTCGGCTTCATCGCAAACGGGGGCTATCAGCAGGATACGGATACCGGTCTCATGTTGCTTGGTCATCGATACTATGACCCGAGCACGGGACGTTTCCTGGTGCGGGATCAGGCCCGAGACGGACGGAATTGGTATGAGTATTGCGCCAATGAGCCCAACCGGTTAGTCGACACGACCGGTTGCGCTGGGGACTTGCCCGCAGTTGCGGCCGAACTTGCCGAACTGGACGCCGACTGTGGTGCAGTGGCCTCTTCCACGGGAGCAGGCGCAACGGACCTTGCCGTCGGTAGCACGGGATCAAGTTCTGGCGAGCTAGTGAGAGCTCTTGCTGATATCATTAAAGTTGAGGTAGGGAAGGTAGTGTACAGGTCGTTTCTCCGAAGCGCTCTTCAATATATGTTTCCGGGCAATTGGCAGAAAACACCCGCTAGGGGCAAGGGCAGCGTCGTATACCGCGACCCTTCGGCGCCGGATAAGAATTGGGTTCGCGCTGACCCTGCGGGGGGCATGACCCCATATGATCACGTCCACGTGTTCCGGAATAGCGGGTCCATCGGACTGGGCGGTCGGAACCTCCAGAGCACGCAAAGGAATGACCCGGACCGACACATAGAAATGTCACAATTTCTGATGTACGAGGACTGGACTATGCAACAGATGAGAATGATTCCAGGCGACTAGCTCAGTGTTCACTCGGTAGCTTAAATGCGCTTCACTTTCAGTTGTCGAAAGCTAGTCATTGAGTCTCTCGGTTCGATCTCCGAACCAGGGATTGTCTTCCAACGCGAAGCCAACCCACAAGACCCAAACCAGTTTCAAATAGGCAACGCGTTCGAAACCCTTGTGGAAGATTGTTGGTTTCTCGATGATCCCAAGGATTGGATAGGTCGGTACCTGAGGGACGATGAGGAGTTTGAAGCCCTTCTCAGGGTGCATGAAGTCATCGACGAAATACTTGAATTGGCTGCGACCGATTGGCACGAACCTGGATTCGCCGTGGCCGTAATGGCGACCCCGAGTTGGCCCGCTCTCGTGCAAGCCTCACGCGAGGCGCTAGACATTATGTTGCGCAATGACGCGATCGATCCGCCTACTTATCCTTGGGACCCTTGCGACGGTTACCCTGCGCCTTCGTTCTCCTAAGCCTGCGTGCCAGTTCAGATTTGAAAGTTGGGTCGGTCGCATTGTCGCGCGCATAAGCTAGCGCGCCGACCAGTTCCTTCTGGATCTCAGGTTCGCGTCCATAGCTATCGTAGAGTGTCTGAACCGCTTCGACCATCGTGCTCAACTCGTCGTCGTCGCTCCTTATCCATACGGAAAGATTCCAAGCCCTGGCTAACGCCAATCGAACGGCTGGCTTTGGAAAGGACTTATGAAGTCTTTGAAGGAGCGCCATCATTTCTGGATCTTGCGTTCCTTCGGCGGTGTATTCCTTGAGAATGATCTTGCCCAAGCGTTCCAAAACGGGATCGGTCTGCCCCAACCACGCTGCGAACGGATCTCCAGTCGATGCGGGAAACAGGGCTCCCAACACGCGTTGGTGAACGCAGGAAGCGGGACCATTGGATACTTGGAAATCGCGGATTCGCTCCGCGAGGCTGAGGCGTCTCTCCGGTGAGGGCTCAAGGAGAGCCGTGTAATAACGAGCCCTCGATAGTTGCTCGTCGACTCCAATCTCATGACCAAAACGGTCCCAGAGCTCGTGCAAGCGGCCCACGGCCACATAGCATCTGGCTAGTTCGCGTTCAGCTTGCGCCGCATTGGCTATTCCGCCTGCCAGCGCCTCCCGAACGGCGGGTTCCTCTCCGAAATCCTGGTACAGCCGCTCCAAACGCGACACTATGACTTTGCGGTCCGCAAGGTCCGGCGCAACCGCCGAGACGTTGCAGAGCGCTTTGGCTAGCTGCGCTCGAATCCCGGCATCCTGCCCGAACGTGTCGTGATAGGCCTGGATTTTGTCTGCGATCGCTAAGCGCTTGACTGGGTCGTGCTCCACGACTGTCACGCCGAGCAACGTTCTCGCCAAAGCGTAGCGCACGACCGGCTCATGGCCATGCCGGTCGTGAAGTTCCTTTAGCCGCTCTGAGAGGGCGAGCCGCCCTTCCGAATCCGGAGCATGTACAATCGCGTTCAGCAGCCCGACGGCTAACTTCTGACGCACTGAGGTTGATGTGTCATAGCCTCGATACAGCTCCTCCACGGATTGAACGAGAGTCATCTACCTTTTCCCTTCCAAGGGTACATTGTACTACCCATTAACAATCTGTGGGAAAATCAGCGCGAGGCCCTTATTTCGATGGTTCCCTTGGGACGCTTCAAAGCTTTTAGTCCTGACACCTACTCGTGTGCCGGAAATGTGAGACGGCGTCCAGTCTTTAGTTCTAGCATATTGGGCCTCAGATGACACGAGCACGCCTAGCAGCCGATCCAACCTATTCGATCTCGCAAGTGCGACGCGCCATGCGAAGGCGCGGACCCGTCCAATCGCCCAGACTCCGATTAGCCTCCCTCCTTGCCGAGCTTCGAAGTCCGAATCAATCCCTGGCGATCCTACGGTCCGTTCGAAAGCAGCTTCCGCGAAACCTCACAGCGACGCTACTCGAAGGGCGAGTACTCGACATCTTCTTTGGCGACCAGGACGCCGTTACGCAGGCGTATGAACGCGGCGCCAAACAGGGCTCCTACGAAGCGCGCCTGAGGCTGTTTCTTGAAGCAGGAACGGATGCTCCCGCCAGCTTTGCGAAAACCACCGTTTACCCGCGGGACCCGCGAGAGGCACTTTTTGCCGCCTATGCGTCGGTGTGTCTTCGAGAGCGCACTCGCGCCAGGAAAATAGCCGTTGCCGGGCTGAGACGCTGCCGAAAAACCGAACGCGATGACGACTCGGTTCTGGCTTCCCTGCTGTTTCTAGCGGGCAGGGAAAGAGACGCGGCGCTTTTCCTTAGACACGCATCACGCAAGCCGTCAATCTTCAAACTCGACGCGTATTTGATGCTGGCGCGCATCGAGACCCAATATGGAGACCCAGCGGCTGCCATTAGAGCCCTCCGGGGCATCCCGCGTTATGCGTCCCACCCCACTTTGAAGGTGCTTCTGGGTGGCGCCCTTATAGCCTCGGGGAACCTTAGAGAGGGACTCGCCGTCCTTGAGCGAGCCGCGGACGACAGCCCTGAATCAGGGACGGCCTACTACAATTTGGCCGTAGCCCACAGGGCGACGGGAGCATACGAGAAGGCACTTCGCTGCGTCGAGACGGTTCTGCGGTTGGAGGGGGACACGGTCGACGCCCTTTATTTGAATGGAAACACCTTGCGAAGCCTCGGCCGCTTTGAGGATGCCGTGATCAAATACGAGGCCAGCCTTCGTTTGGAGCCCACGAGCTTGAACGCAATCAATAACATGGGACTAACCCTTTCGGATCTCGATCGATTTGACGAAGCGGAGGAAGTTCTTCGAACGGGACTAACCCATTGGCCCAACGACCCCGATCTAAATCGGAACCTCGGCCAAGTGCTGGACCTCCTGGGTCGCACGAAAGAGTCCATTTCGGCTTACGAGAACGCAGCCATGTGCGGCGTCACCGATCCCAAAATGTGGGAAGTTCTCGCTGAGCTGTATGAAGAAGAGGGACTCGACGAGCGGGCCGCGGAAGCGCGTGGACGCGCCGATCGGCGAAGGGCTCCAGAGGCAGAGAGGGGTTTGCTGCCTGTCACATGGTAACTTAACGCCGGTTGCAAAGCCCTGGAGCCTGATTGGCTAGCTGTCATAAGGGACAAGAATAGAATCGTTAGGTGCGGGTACGCCTTTGTGTTCGCCGCGTGCGGCGACGCGGTCGCGCTCAAGGAGTTGAAGCTTTTGGCGGCAGAAGCTGACCCGTGGTTTAGCTCACCTGCCTCCGATCTTCTGAGGAAGTATTGACGGGAGTGGAGGGCCGGGACCAGCTAGACTAGGCGCATGGGTGTCGCGGAATGATCAAATCAGGAACGCTTGAGGTTGTTTGGCGAGCGAAAGATTGGGCGCGCCTGAACTGGTTGAAGGAGGCCTTCGACGAGCTTAGGCCACTCTTCCCGTCCCGCTGGTCCGTTTACGTCGAGTGCATCGATGGCAACTACAGTAGCGACGGAGTTCTGTGGGTTCTGAAGGACCTTGAAATTGTGGGCCATGAGGCGACACAGCCCGTGCTCTCATCGGAGATCGCGTCCTCATTGAACTTCAACGACGACAGAATTTTTCCCAACTACGACGCGATCTGGGTTGTTGCCGGGGATGGAGCGGGCCTCGAGCATCCGCCTTTCAACACTTATTGGGCGGCTGAAAATGAGGGAAGCTTCCCAAGAACAAGGACAGGTGCGCGTTTCTTAGAGTCTTGGGCCCCGGTCGAGGAGTGGATGCGTCAAAACCATGCGGTCATCGGAATCGCCACGGCCGCAACGGTCATGACGATATGCCGGCATGACGGCCCGAATGCCAACGGTGGCTCGTAAGCAGACATGATATTACAGGTCACTTGGCACGGAAGCTCCTCTCTTCAGGATGTGGTCAACCGATACAGGGACAGATTGCCTCGGGCCTGGGCGCTTTATGTCGAGTGCATGGACAGCAATAACAGCGAATGCCATGTTGTTAGCACCCTGCATTCTCTAGGCATTCTTCCCTTGGATTTCAGCGCCCCCATCATTCCAAAGTCGCTAGCAGAACATTTGGATTTTGGAGACGAGTCCATATTTCCCGGATTTGACTCAATTTGGTTTCTCGAAGGGGACGGAGCTGGAACGATTCCTCCCGACTTTGACATCGTATACGCGGCTTTCAGCAAGGGGTCGCTTCCGACATACAAGAAGGACGGAGCCCCAGATCCAAGCTGGGATCAAGTCGAGCTTTGGATGATCAATAACAAGGCCATTCTAGGAGTAGCAACGTCGTCTATGAAGGTCGCCATCTATCGTGCCGAAGCTAGGATGTGATTTAACAAGTCATCTTATTGCTGGCGCCGCCCGTTTATGTGGAGGCGTATGAATGGCGCAATCCTACTCAAGTGCAAGAGGCGAACTAATGGGCGCACCATCGAGAATTGATGGCTTCCTCGGCCCATGAATCGGAGCGAGTTTGCGCAACGCACCTTTTCAAATGAGCTATTGCATTGAGATCAACCACTTGGGATACTTGCCTAAAATATACGGATTAAGAACAGCCGACATCGGTGAATGCGCCTACCTCATGCCGCGGGGGCGCGATGACTGGGAAGGACCGGTATGCTCGATTTGCCGTGTTCCACCCTTCGTAAGGCCCAGAAGACCCCTTTCGTTAGAATATGCAGGAGGAGCGCCAGCCGATTTGATGGCGGCAATGGCCAACTTCCTAGTGCCGAGACCCGTCGGCGAGGCGTTGGCCGACGAGTTCCGCGGCATCGAGCTGCGTCCGGTCGAGTTCTACCCCGGCGACTCGCTACGTTCGGAGCCTGACCATCCCCTTCCGCCGTTCAAGTGGGATGGACCCGAGTTAGTGGAAATGTGGTTTCCGAGGGTGATCCCCTATAATTCCGAGCTCACAAAACTTCGCGTGGACTATGTCTGCCCCGAGTGCGGGAGGGCTGACGTCTTCGTCGACGGTATCGAGAAAGGGATCGGTAAGGGCCGCCCGAACCGGACCCACGCGCCTGACCAAGGCCTACGCATTCCTAAGGAAGCTCTTGAAGGCGACGACGTCTTTCGCTACGCGACGATGCGTTTTATGGTGCTAGAGCCGTTCAAAGAGTTTGTGGAGCGGCAGAGCTATACGAATTTCGACTTTGTCGACTATGGTTATTTGCTGTAGCCTTGGTCGGGACCGCTGCGTCCTCGAAATAGGTTGGCGTGGGAAATGGTTGGACCACCCTTTAGCCCGAAAGCCGTAAGGATGATTCTGCGAACGCTCCAGGGTCGGAATGGGCGCGGCCCTTCCGGGGGTGTTGCTTTCCGCCTTCGCCGTTGGCTGCGGCGGACACGCTCGACCCCCGGCTACTTTCTGTGATCCCGCTGGGATCGCCAGACCCATGCGATTTTGCCGTTGGCTGGAGGCAAGCACCCTTGACCCCGGCTACCCGAGTGCTATAGCGCTTAGATCCCGAACCTATGCGATTCTTGCGCAATCGCAACGCGCCGCCGTCTGGCCAGCACTATGCCCTACGCCGAAAGGCGGATGCCTTCGATCAGCTCTACAACCGCTCTCCTGGGTATTCCGGCGTCCTTTTGTAGCCGCGTCGCAACCCACTCGGCGAACTGTGCTTCCGATGCTTCGTGCAGGAGGTCGACGGTAGCGCCGCCGATCGTCACTTCGTAGCGCGCAGCCGCTTCCGGATCAGACAGGGGAACGTAGAGCTCAACGCCATCGGGTTTCGCGTTCAAGTTCGGCCAAGTCTCGATCTGTGCCAGATTCCATTTCTTCATGAAAACCGCCATGTTAGCTTGGATGCTGGCGGCATAGTCGATATTAAGGCGCTGGAAGGTTGTGGACCCGTGGTGATAAAGAAATGCGCCAGCGGCGATCCAGAGGGTATAGCCCGCCAGCTTGCAACGAAGGTTGTGATCATCGTCTTCGAAGTTGCCGAGACCAAACGAAGGGTCGAATCCGCCCACTTCGCGTAGGCAATCCGGGTGGACGAGCATAAAGAGTCCGCGCACTTGAAAGGCCTGATTGACCTTCGAGTGGTTTGCGCGGTGATACTGCTCCGCGCGGTAGATCATCGTTTTGTAATCGGTGTAAGTGCCGATGTCCACGAGCTGCGGACCGGCGACCGCGTTGCTGACCGGCGCGACGACTCCCGGCTTTAGGCGCGCGATCTCCAACTCGCGCATGGCGGCAACCATCTGCGAAACGCAATCGACGGTTGCGATCACGTCGTCGTTGACGATGCCGTAATAGTCGCAGTCGCCTTCTTTCTGAAGGTATTCGAGGGCGAGGTTCGTTCCTATGCCATATCCGCGGTTTTCGGCCTGCTCGATAACATGGAAGAATCCGGGGGTTTGCTCTTCCTGGTTCCGCATGGCCTTTAGGGTCTCCTCGTTGCAGCCGTTCGCGGTCACCGCGTAGCGCGTTTGTCCTGGGTAGAAGTTGGTCAGGCTCTGAATGCTTTCTAAGAGCTGCGCCCAGTTGTTATGGGTCGGAATGGCGAAACCGATACTGGGCCAGTGCGGCAAGTCCCCTTCTCCGATCACCGCGATGCAGTAGCGCGCGTTCTCGTCGAGCCCTTCGTATACTTGGCCCGGCAAGCTGCAGCCCTGCGACACGAAGCGGATCCTTCGGTCGGAAAAATGTTCTCGAATGAGCTCGGCGAACTCGAGAGGCGTCCACTCGATGGTGTGGTGGGGGTTGTGAGGCTTGTCCGTGAGCTTGTTGCCGGGAGAGTGGTTGACCCGGTTCGGCGTGCTGATGACGATTTTCCCCTCACAAGTTTTCAGAGCGTTCAGGAATTTGGATGGGTCGGGCAGGTGCTCGATGGTTTCAAAGCTGACCACGAAATCGGCGTCCGAATAGTCGACCTCGCAAACGTCGGCTTGGCGGAAGTTTGCGGCGGGATAGCGGTTGCAGGCATGGTCTACAGCTTCCTGGGAAATATCGTAACCGGTTGCGGCGGTTGCGAAAAGCGAAGCGTAACTGGTCCCATAACCTTCGCCGCTCGCAGCGTCAACTACCTTGACTCCCTCATACCAAGGCCGGAAATAGAGGTAGCGCTGCCAGTGGTACATCTGGGTTGCGGGGTCGCTTGCCAGCGGAACCATGCGCTCGCCGGTCCAAGGAAGGGAAGAAAGCTCGGGGGTATCGTTCGTGCTCATGCCTAGCAAAATTGTCGGCTGATAGCCGATTAATTGCAGGCCCGCAAACTCGTAGTGGTAAAACCGCCGCAGACAGGATGAGCCGGGCACATCGCCAGGCATGATAAATGCGGCATTGTTTCGGACGAAAACACGCTCGTGTGGTCGGTTTGTCTCCTCGTCAGGTCTCTTGGGAACCACAGGAGCCACAGAACTCCGCGCTTCTGGCTTTCCGGCTTGTGCCGGGTCTTAGCCGCTTCGCGCAGAAGACACAGAAGCCCTCCACGGGTTTGCCTCCGTCGACTCGGCGAACCCTACTTTCTGAACAGAAGCCGCAGAACCGGAAACGGATATGGCTCGCAAAGCACGCAAAGATCGCAAAGCCCGTTCAGGGAGGTTGTTCTGGAGTTGGGGTTTTGGGTGTTGGCGCAACATGCAGTGATTCCATTTTTCAGAGCAGATGACACCGAGACAGCAAAAGGGGATTCACCAGTCATCTAGTTCAAAAACTCTCTAGGATCGGTGAAGCGCCCCTTGATGGCTGTCGCCGCCGCTGTGATGGGGCTGACTAGGTGCGTTCTCGAGCCCGGTCCTTGGCGGCCCTCATAGGGGCGGTTGCTGGTGGACGCGCTGCGCTGCTGCGGGCGAAGGATGTCGCCGTTCATGCCGAGGCACATTGAGCAACCCGCGTGGTGCCATTCGAAACCGGCTTCTTCGAAAACTTTGTCAAGTCCCTCTTGTTCGGCTAACCGCTTGATCGCTTCGCTGCCGGGAACTACCATTGCACGAACGCCGGCCGCGACCTTATGGCCGCGGGCGATGCTCGCCGCTTGGCGCAGGTCCTCAATTCTCGAGTTGGTGCAAGAGCCAATGAATACCGTGTTGACCGAAGTGTCGACCATTCGGTCGCCAGGTTTGAGGCCCATGTACTTGAGCGCGCGCTCTTCGCCCTCGTCTCTGGGCTCGGGGATTGCTTCGTCGATATCGATGGTCATCGCCGGCGTCGTCCCCCAGGTTATCTGCGGCACAAGTCCGTTTGCGTCCAGCTTTTCGTGCCGGGTGAAGGCGGTCGGGTCGTCGGTTCGAAGCGTTTTGCCATCGTTAACCATCTGGTCAAAATCCTTTCCTTTTGGTGCAAACGGGCGATCTTCGGCTGCGATGTATTCGAAAGTTATATCGTCCGGAGCAATCAGTCCGGCTCTGGCCCCCATCTCGATGGACATGTTGCAGATGGTCATCCGCCCGCTCATGGGAAGCCGGCTAATCGTGTCGCCAAAGTATTCGGCGACAAAACCGGTGCCGCCTCCCGCGCCGATCTTGCGGATGATCGCGAGAATGACGTCTTTCGGCGTGACCCCAACTCCCAGCGTGCCGGTGATTTCGATTCCTAGCGACTTGGGCTTGGACGGCGCACGAAGGGTTTGAGTTGCAAGCACGTGCTCCACTTCGGTCGTACCGATTCCAAAAGCCAGTGCCCCGAAAGCGCCGTGAGTGGATGTGTGGCTATCGCCGCAGACGATGGTGAGGCCGGGGAGGGTTATACCGAGTTGGGGGCCGATGATGTGGACGATGCCTTGCCTCTCGTTCAGATACCCGTAAAGGGGAACGCCAAACTCCTTGCAGTTCTTCGACAATGCCACAAGCTGCTTACCGGAAAGCGTCGATTCGTCGATCGGCCGCCCGTCGGTTGGCACGTTGTGGTCCACGGTGGCGAACGTGAGGTCCGGGCGACGAACGCCTCGGTGCAACTCGCGAAGCCCATCGAAGGCCTGAGGCGAGGTGACCTCGTGAACCAGATGGCGGTCGATGTAAAGGAGCGCGCCGCCGCCGGGGAGCCCAGCAACGAGGTGCCGGTCCCAAACCTTGTCGAATAAAGTGGAAGCCATAGTTTATTGTAGCGGGTTGCGGGCTTTGTAATCGCGAGGCCTCGTTGGGAACCGGATGCGTCTCGCCTACGGGTTGTTTTTACTCGCCAAGTTTCTTTAACCACAGAAGGGCACAGAACTGCGCGCTTGCGGGTGAGATGTCTTGTGCCTCGCTTCGACGCTTTTCACAGAAGACACAGGAATCCTCGGAACAGATTCGGTTCCGTCCCCGGTTGACTTGGGAGAGGTTAGTGTTTGAAACCGCTAAGGCTAGCCGTGGTCGAGTTGACCAGAGCCAGTAGATTTCTTGGGCTTGAATGACGCCTCGCGTCTCGAGAGCCCATGATTTAGGGGATTCAGAAGATCGAATCGAAAATCGTAGATGGCATCTACTCCGAAAACGAGGTAACAATCGGACCGGTACCAATCATCATCGTCTTCGCCGGAGGGACCATCCGGCATTTCTTCGTCCTCGGGCGTGATGGAGATACTGATTTCGTCTGATAGAGCCAGCGTGAGCGATGCCGTTCGGCCAACGGATGTCGAAAGAACTTGCAGTCTCGGATCGCCTTGAAGGTTGTAAAACCATTGCGCTGTCTGGTCACGTCGCTCACGGCCGGGCCCAAAGTTTGTCGAAGTGAGAAATACAATTCCAGCGCGTGAAACAGACCACGGGCAGCAAGCAGTGATGAAGATGTCCCTCGGTTCTAAGTCGGCGTTCGGCGGCGGGGTCTCGCCAAAGTTGAATGCTTGGAATCCTAGATAACGATACATGCGCTCCAGCCGTCGGCCCTCGAAATCCTTAAGTGTTTTCGAAAGCCCCCGAAATTCGTCGTCGGTTAGCTCTATACGTTGCTTTGCCATCCGGTACATGAAAGCTACCTGACCAGTTCCCTCAATCCACCTTTCGACTCGCGGGTTCAGGACTCATAAACCAGGGTCGTTCGCTAAACGAGAGTTAGCGCACCCCGGTAAACTACCGCCTGCCCCATGGATCAGGCGCACATTCGCAACTTCTGCATCATCGCGCACATCGACCACGGCAAGTCCACCCTCGCAGATCGACTCATTGAGCGGTGTGGCGCCGTGCGCGGCGCTGCGCGTGAGCAGATGCTCGATACCATGGACATCGAACGGGAGCGGGGCATCACGATCAAGATGACCGCGGTTCGCCTTGCCTACACGGCAAAGGATGGGCAGGAGTACCAGCTCAACCTCATCGACACGCCTGGACACGTCGACTTCACTTATGAGGTTTCACGTTCGCTTTTTGCCTGCGAAGGCGCGTTGCTTGTAGTGGACGCCAGCCAGGGCGTGGAAGCCCAGACTATCGCCAACGCTTCGATGGCGATGAACCAGAACCTCGAAATCGTGCCTGTCATCAACAAGATCGACTTGCCCCATGCCGACGTTGGTCGGGCGAAGGAAGAGATCGAGCACGCGGTGGCCATAGACGCGAGCGACGCGATTCTCGCTTCGGCCAAGACCGGCGTTGGAATCGAAGACATCCTGGAGGCCATCGTCCACCGAATCCCCCACCCGCGCGGCAAGGCAGGTGATCCGTTGCGCGCGCTCATCTTCGATTCGCATTTCGACACCTACCAGGGCGCCGTCGCCTACGTGAGGGTGATCGACGGCGCGGTCAAGCCGAAAGACAAGATCAAGATGATGGCGACTGGAAGCACCTTCGAAGTGGACTCGGTTGGCGTTTTTCGGCCCAGCCTCGAGGTGGCGCAGGCGCTTCAAACCGGCGAGGTCGGGTTCATCACTGCGAGCATGAAGACGATTGGGGACGCGGCTGTTGGAGACACGGTCACGAGCGCGGTCCATCCCGCCGAGGTTGCGCTCCCAGGCTACCGAAGGGCCAAGCCGATGGTCTTCTGCGGTCTCTATCCATCCGACGCCGATTCCTACACCGATCTGAGAGACGCGATTGAGAAGCTCAAGCTGAACGACGCCGCTCTGGACTTTGAACCGGAAACCTCCGCCGCGCTTGGCTTCGGCTTTCGATGCGGCTTCCTGGGTCTCCTTCACATGGAGATTGCCCGCGAGCGGCTCGAGCGCGAGTTCGACCTCGACCTCATCCTCACCGCGCCGAGCGTGGACTACCTTGTTCACCGAACGAACGGGACGAGCGAGCATATCAGCAACCCGAGCGCAATGCCGGCTGCCAACGATATTCAGGAGATCGACGAGCCGACCGTCAGCTCGACGATCATGGTGCCCCAGGAGTATGTGGGCGCGGTCATGACCCTGTGCCAAGACCGGCGCGGCACCTATCTAAAAAGCGAGTACCCTTCCCCGCAGCGGGTGATTCTCTACTACACGCTGCCGCTTGCCGAGATCCTGCTCGATTTCTTCGACAAGCTGAAGTCTTCCACCAGGGGCTACGCATCTTTCGATTACGAGCTTGCGGATTACGTGAAGGGCGATTTGGTGAAGGTCGATATCTTATTGAACGGCGATATGGTGGACGCGCTGTCCTTCATCGTCAGCAAGCAGTTTTCCTATAACCGGGGCCGAGCCATTGTGGAGCAGCTTCGCAAGGTGGTTCCGAGGCAGCAGTACGAGGTCCGGGTTCAAGCCTCGATTGGGGCCAAAGTGATCGCGGCCGATACGATCAAGCCGTTCCGCAAGAACGTGATCGCCAAGTGCTATGGGGGCGACATCACCCGTAAGCGCAAGCTGCTCGAAAAGCAGAAAGAAGGCAAGAAGCGGATGAAGCAGATCGGCAGCATCGAGCTTCCGCAGGAAGCGTTCTTGAGCGTGTTGAAGGTAGCGGAGTAAACTTGGCCCGTGAAGTATGTCGTGGGCAGCGTTCCCTACGTTAACGCCAAGCCGCTTGTAAGTCAGTTCGACCACCTTGGTGAAGGCTCCCCCGTTAGGGTCGTTTACGAACTCCCATCCCAGTTGCCCGCGCTACTAGATGCAGGCACGGTTCAAGCGGCGCTGGTATCGAGCTTCGACTCGTTCAGCAAGCCAAATCGACGAATTGCGGCGGGGTGCGTGTCTACTTACGGGGACGCCCAAAGCGTGCGCCTCTTCTCCAAGATTCCGCCCGATCAGATTCGCACGCTGGCCTTGGACGCAAGTTCGCTAACTTCCATTCACCTGGCACAGGTCGTGCTGATCGAGAATTATGGGGTTCGGGCCGAAACGGTTGGGATGAGGCCGGACCTGGGCCTGATGCTGGGCCGCTGCGACGCCTGCGTCATCATTGGGGATAAGGGCATGGTCGCAAACGGCGAAGGCTTGCACGTGATGGACCTCGGCAGGGAGTGGCGCAAGCTGACCGACCTCCCGTTCGTATGGGCGGCCTGGATTGGAAACGAGGAACTGGATGAGGACCTGGCCCTCTATTTGGAACTAGCGAACGAGTGGGGGCAAGAGCACCTGGAGGATGTGATTCGGGACACCCAAGCCCAAGTTCGCTGGCCGGGCGACTCATGCCGCGAGTACCTCGCCGAAATCATGAACTACTCACTTACGGATCGGCATGTTGAGGGCTTGCGGTTCTTCCAGAGTTTGCTACTGAAACACGGATTCCTAAAGGAAGACCTGTTCCCAGCGGTGATAAGAAGCCGGCCCACGCAAGCGGGCGTTTAACGCCTCCGGCTCAGGAGAGCAATACCCGTTCTGCAAGGATCAGGGCGACGAAGTCGTCGACGGGCTCGGGGGGTGTTTGCAAACTTGCCGGCACGAGCCTTCGCCAGCCAGAGCGCGGCGTGTTTTCCCAGTAACGCTCCCTTGCTTGGAGGGTGGTGTCCCTCTCGTCCACGATGAGCAAATCGAGGTCCGGACGCGCGTCGCGAATCTGGGCAACCAGGTCTCGCGAGGTTGTTCCAGAACCGATCACGATCGTTTGAAACGCTCCTTTTGCCTCCGCCTCGTCGATATTCTTTAAGATATCGTCGCGGGGCGAGATCTTCCTCCACAGGAGGTCGAGCGAATGCCCCCCATTGTTACGAACGAGGGCCATGCCGCATTTTGAGCTTCCGGGGTCGATCGCGAGCACCGTTTTGATCATGGGCGCAATCTTAGATCGAGAAGGAGCGGATCGCCCGCATAAGTGTCCTTGCTCGCTACGGCGACGAGATGCGCGGTGCGGCCATAGGTTCGAAGATCTTCAATGACCTTAAGAAGCGCCCCCGGAGAAACTTCGCCGAGGGTCTCCTGGCTGCCTGCAACTGGGACCATTTTGTGGGCCTTGGCGCTCTCAGCCACTTTGTCTTTCACGAACGACGTGATCTCGTCGTAAATCTGAACGTCCGAGTCCGACCCACGAATCAACGTTTCGGCTATCGCCTGATTGTTCTTATAAACCAGCGGATTGTCGCGGCGCTCAATTTGCAGCGAGACGAAGACGTCTCGAACGGTGTTGTACTGGGATTTGGCCAAAATCACCGACGCACTCTTGGCGGCGACAATCTCATCCACGCATTCGTTAAATTGCTGGGCCGGAGACTTTATCCCCATCGGCCTATCCTGGTCGAAGATGGTGACGGGAAGGAAGCCCGCGGCCCGGTCGCTTGCCTCGCTCGACCTTTTTGCGCCCCTTGACGCTGCCACTTCGCTTGCGCGGTCGATCAATCCATCCAAGTAGTTTGCAGCCTCTTCGCGGCTTACGCCCGCTGGAATCGGAACGCGGGCCAACTCCTCTCCGACGTTGAAGATCACCGGTTCGAGAAGAAACTTCGTGCCCAACTCGCTGTAGTTGTTTCTTTGGGTTCGGACCTGTTCAAGGGCGAGCCGTGCTTGGTCAATGTCGTCCGTGGCGAGCTTCAGATCATCCTGCGCCTGCTCAAACTGACCCTTAACCTTTGCTAGGTCGGACTCCTTGGCAAGGAGTTGTTGATTCAGATCGCTGAGTTTATTCTCGTCCGTCCGGACTTCTTTCTCCGCCTTTTCGCGATCGGTGGTAAGGACAGAGTAGTCGCGATTCAGCTTGTCGTAAGTCTTCTTATCCTCTGCCAAGGTCTTCTGTAGCTCGATGTAATCCTTGTGAACGGAAGCGTAGTCCTTTTGCGCCTTGTCGTACCGGTCTTTGGTCGACCTATATTGAGCGTCGACCGCGTTATAGCGCGCCAGGGCCGCGTTGAGGTCCGCCGTGCGCCTGTTGAGTGCGGCAGTCTGCTGCCGCACTTGGTTCTGAAGGCTCTTCGACCTCGCGGCAAGGTCGTGTAGGTTGGTAGTAGTATCGCCCAGTTGGCGCTGGGTGGTTGCCAGAACTTCCTTTGCGGCGTCGAGGGCCAGCTTGTCCCGCTTGACCTCGGAGTTCAACTGGTCCCGCTGCCGGATGATTCCAGGCGCGTCCGCAATCCATTCGCGTACGCCCTGGCTGAAAGCCATGACGATGAAGAACGTGCCAATCGGGATCAGGAAACCGGCAATGAAGGTAAGAACCTCGGCCGTACGGCGGGGCCTCATCTTCATCCAAGTCAGCCGCTTTTTCCCGAGGGTTCGCCCAAGGCGGTCCGCAATGAGGGCGATCACGCCTCCAAGCAAACCCACCAATATGAGAAAAAACAGTCCTTCTACGTTCACGATTGGTTTCTTCTATAGATCAAGACGACTGCGCAGATCAACCCTATCGCGATTGGTGCGAAGCTTGCAGCATAGGGCGGAATCCGTTGCCCCGTCGAGTAAATACTCATCCAGTTCGACAACATCATGTACGCAAAAATGATAACGACCGATAACGCAAATCCGCTCGCGGTTCCGGTGCGGGTGTTCCGAATTCCCAGGGGCGCTCCGACAAGGGCAAAGACCAACGTTGCCAGCGGCAGAGAAACCTTGTTGTAGTAGCCGTACCAGAGGTTTGCGATTTTTCCCCGGTTCACCTTGGGGTCCTCTTGCAGTTTGCGAATCGCTTTTCGGGTTTCACCCATATCTAGGGCGTCGAGGTTGTTCAGTTGCGCCGCAAGCAAATCGGTAGGGTTGGGCGGGGTAGGCATTTGGTTTACCGGATAGGTCGAGCCCAAATGCATGCTCACCTTTTGGTCGAGCGTGAAGATGACGGCGCCCGGATCTAGTATCCAGTCCGACGTAGACTTGCTCAGGTCGCTGACGGACCCGCCCGTGTATTTCATCCCGGGCGCCCACAGAAGACCGGAAGGTTTCCCGCCCTTATCGTAGGATTCCACTACAACGTCGTAGAGGTGCGCGCCGGAGATATCGAAATCCCGGGCCATCAGGCTGGCTCGCAGATGGCCGTCCTGGTCGGTAATCGGCATCTGGATTCGGTTGGTCGACCCGGTGAGGTGCTTTTGAATGTCGTCTTTGATTGCCTCGGCCTTATGCGCGGCGGGCGCGACGATAAGCTCGTCAGTCGCGAAATAGAGGATTCCAATCAGAAGCCCGAAAAGGCCTACGGGAACCATGATTCGGGGCACGCTTGCCCCCGCGGCTTTCAGTGCCACAATTTCGCTGTCGCCGCTTAAGCGGCCAAAAGAGAGCAGCGAAGACAGCAGCACGGCCATGGCAAAGGTCTTGACCATGATTCCGGGGAGCAGCAAACCCGTATAGCTGAAAATTGCGCCCGGCGTGATACCGGAGACGATGTAGTTCGTGAGTTGGAACAGGTAGGTTCCCGCCATGATGATCACGGTGAAGATGGCGACGCCGAAGACCCAGGGGCCGAGCATTTCGCCCAGAATGAGCCTATCAATGCGCTTCACTCCTTCCTTTCCCCGGTTTTGACTTCGTTCTCGTCGCATTCGGCGGCGGCCTCGAAGGACGCCGCGCCGAACGTTTGGCCGAGGTAGTGCTTTCGCACGTGCTCGTCGCTGGCGATCTCCCGGCTTGTTCCTTGGGCGATGATCCTTCCGTCGATGAGAATGTAGTTTCGATCGGTAATGCGTAGGGTCGCGCCTACGTTGTGGTCGGTGATCAGAATGCCGATTCCGTTATTGCGGAGCTTGAAGATAATCTCCTGGATCTCCTCGATCGTCACCGGGTCGATTCCCGTAAAGGGTTCGTCGAGGAGAATGAATTTGGGCTCCGTCGCCAACGCTCTGGCTATTTCCACGCGCCTGCGCTCGCCCCCTGAAAGCACGTTGCCAACGCTGTGGAGAATCCGCGTGATATGGAGTTCCGCGCAGAGCTCGTCGATCTTCTTGCGAATTGCCGGACCGGAGACGCCGTGTAACTCGAGCACAAGGCGGATATTGTCCTCTACCGTGAGCCTTCGAAAGACGCTCGGCTCTTGGGGCAGGTAGCCAACGCCGGCCCTGGCGCGGCGGTGCATAGGCCACTTGGTCACGGCTTGGCCGTCAAACTTCACGCTTCCCGCATTTGGCCGAACGAGACCGGTGATCATGTAGAACGTGGTTGTCTTGCCGGCCCCGTTTGGGCCGAGCAGACCCACGATCTCACCTTGATCGAGCTCGAAGCTGACGTCGTCGACAACGCGCCGCCCCCGATATTGCTTGACCAGGTTGCTTGCCGATATCCTCAAGGGTTTCCGCCGCTTTCGACGCTGATCGTCGTTATCCCCGGCTCACCGCCGCCTTCCACTCTGTCTATCGAACCGTCAGGATTCAGATAGATCGTTTCCTTGGATATGTTGCTCTCCGAAGGCAGAGTCGGATCGTCGCTCGTAACGTTAACGTGGCCGAGCAGGGTTATCGTGCGCTCGACGTAGTTGAAAAGAGCATGGGCCGAGGTGGAATGAATGTGAAAAGGCGCCTTCTTCACCTGGCCGCCCCCTTCGCCTGCGACCGTTCGCAACCCCGTGATATCCGAGGTGACCGGACCGTAGAGCTCGCCGGTGCGAAGGGCCTCGCTTTTAGTGCCTTGAGGGCTCATAACTAGATCGGCGCTGCTGCCCTTGGTTACAAGGGTCCGGTTGGCGCCTGGGTCGTCGTCGTGAATCGTGACCGAGCCTTCGACGTGAATCTTGTTGCTTGCGGCGGTGTAATGCGCGCTTGAGCCATCGACGGTGACCGTCTGCGTCTCCGTACTGCTCTTTTCCGAAGACGGACGAACCATCTTCATGTGAACGCCTCCGGAGAGAGTCATTTCGATGAGCAGGTTTTGGCCGGACACGTCGCCCTCCGCCCGGTCGGACGTCGCGTCGAGGCTCTTCTTGTCGCTGTGCAGCTTGAGTCTGATGCCTGGAGCGTGCACAAAGACGAAATGGCTTCCGACCCCATTAGGCCCCTTTGTAATGCTGAAGGCCTGAAATCCCGACACTTTAGCGTCCCCTTCTTGGATTGATCCCTCTTGCCCGTCCGCAATGGCAACGCATATAAGGCCAAGAGAGGCTAATACAATCCAGGGGGCAAATCTGCCGTTATTGCTTCGCATTCTTCTCCTTGAGCATTCCCTCATCCGAAGCGACTTGGTCGAAATCCGAGGTTGCCACAGCCTCTGGCACACCTTCGATATTGATATTCTTTCCCTTCAACGACACATTCCCTTGCGCATCGAACAGTTTCTTGTTTGCGTCATAAACCAGTTTGTCACACTTCAAGGTCGCTTTCAGATTGGGCGAGAAGACGAGGACGTTGCCGGTCAAGGTCAGGACGTTCGAGGCCTGGGCAACCGCTTGGTCGGCGCTAAAAGTCTTCGTTTCTTTCTTCTGAAAAATTTCGCCCTTAACGGTCGACATCTTGCCAACAGTGGGGGTGTCGCCGACGCTCGATAAGTTGGCTTTTTGCCATTCGACGTGCCAGATCGGCGGACGCGCCGCTTCATTCCCGTACCAAGTCGCATCGCCGCGCTCGCTCACCACGGAGATTGGCTTTGGGGGCTCGGTTTCCTTCGGCGGAGGGGGAACCGGCTTAGGCCCGCCGCAACCTGCGGCGATAACCATCGCTACGAGGAGAGCACCGGTAAAGCGGATGACGTTACCCTCCTGGCAAACTTCCCTTCATGCTGCCCTGCCAACTGGCCACAGGCCGCCGCAATGTCATGGCCTCGCTCGACTCGCTGGGTGACGTTGACCCGCCGCGCCTCGAGCGCACGCCGAAACCCTCGAACCCGGTCTGCCGACGGACGCCCGAATCCCTGCTCCGTTTGAACATAGTTAAAGGGAATCAAATTCACCACCGAAGGCACACCCTTGATTAGACGCGCGAGTTCTTCTGCCTGGTCGTGAGAATCGGTTAGGCCGTCGATCAGCAGATATTCGATCGTGATCTTTCGCCCCGTCATGCGCTGGTAGTAGCGCATGGCTTCCACCGTTTCTTTCACAGACCACTTTTTGTTGACGGGCATTAGCTGCTCCCGAATCTTATCGAACGGCGAGTGAAGCGAGAGCGCCAGGTGGATGGGGAGCTTTTCCTTCGCCAATGCCCTGATTTGGGGCACGATGCCGACCGTCGAGACGGTGAGATGCCGGTAGCTTAGGCCGACTTCGTCATGGAGTACCCGCAAGCTCTTCAAAACATTGTCGTAGTTCAGGAGCGGCTCACCCATTCCCATGAACACCACGTGGCTGATGCGCCTTTCGCTTAAACGTTGGAGCACCAAATATTGCCCTACGATTTCAGTCGCGGTGAGGTTGCGGTCGAAACCACCTAAACCGGTTGCGCAGAACGAGCAGGCCATAGGGCAGCCAACTTGCGAGCTGATGCAGCAACTGACTCGGTCCTCGTAAGGCAGCAATACGCACTCGAAAACTTGATTGTCGCCGCTGTGCACGAGCAGCTTGTCGACGTCGTCGGTCGAGCGAACGTGCTTGGCGACGGCCAGAGGGTTTAATGTGTAATCGGCTTCGAGAGTCGCCCGCAAGTCTTTGGGCAGGTCGTTCATTTGAGCGTAATCGCCCGTCGCCTTTTGATAGATCCAGCGTGATATCTGTTTCGCGCGCCATTTGGCGTCGGGTCGCTCCCCCAATAAGGCGGAAATCTCGGCTTCCGTCAAGCCTACAAGGCTCGGAGCCTGAGTCGTCACATCCGAATTGTACCGGAGGCGAGTTCTAGCAAACCCGAATCGCGGCCTCACCTTCGACGACTGTCCCAATCTTTGCCGCCCCCTCGATGGGAATCCGGCTGAATAGCGCCAGCCCGCCGCTGGTTTGAGGATCTACCACGAGGTCGGTGAGCCATTCGGACACTTGCTCTTTGAATGTAAGAGCCGAACCGGCGAAGGCTCGGTTTCGCGCCCCGCCACCGGTTGTGTGGCCCAGCTCGATCATTTCTTGAACATTTGGCAGAAGGGGCAACGACTGAGTGTCGATTTCGATGCCGACTTTTGAGGCGCGGGCCACGTTTAGCAAATGCCCGGCGAGACTGAAACCGGTGATATCGGTTGCGCAACGCACGTTCGCGGCAATGCCTTTCGCACAGGCGTCGGCGTTGAGCGTCGACATCGCCTTTATGGCGGCGGCCAGGGCTTCAGGTGGGCAAGCGTCGTTCTTGGCGGCGGTAGTCAGGATGCCTGTGCCAAGCGGCTTTGTGAGGTAAATATCGTCGCCCGGCACGGCCTCGGTGTTGGCGAACATTTTGCTGGGGTTAACCAGGCCGGTGACGCTCAGACCAAATTTAGGGCGCTCGTCTTCGATGCTGTGCCCGCCGACCACGACGGCGCCAGCCTCCGTCGTCTTGTCGTAGGCGCCCATCAGGATCTGAGCCCAAACGTCGGGCGGCGCAGCGGCAGGGCTGAAGCAGCAGAGGTTCAAAACCGTGATTGGCCTGCCGCCCATCGCGTAAACGTCGCTGAGCGCGTTTGCTGCCGCGATCGCGCCGTAGGAATACGGATCGTCGACGATCGGAGTGAAGAAGTCGACGGTTTGAACCAGAGCGAGATCGTCGGAGATGCGAAACACGCCTGCGTCGTCCCGGTTGTCAAACCCGACCAACAGGTCGGGGTGCTTTGATTTCGGGATTTGGGACAGAACCTCAGAGAGCTGAAGTTGGCCGAGCTTGCTGGCGCATCCTGCGCTGGCGACGAGATGGGTTAGGCGCATGAGGTTAAGTTTACTGGCGGGGGTTGGTGTTGGGTATTGGTTCATTTCCGGAACTTAACCGCAGAGTTCGCAGAAACCGCAGAACCCGATTCGAAGTCTCCCCCTAAATGCCCAATGCCCAATGCCCAATGCCCAATGCCCAATGCCCAATGCCCAATGCCCAATGCCCAATGCCCAATGCCCAATGCCCAATTTGCATCCTCGCCCCCGACTCGTTCATAATAGCAAGGCTGCCTCAAGCTGACCGATCAATCGAAGCAGCAGAAGAACGCCATGGCCAAGAAATCAGAAGCCCGAGAAATCATTCGTGTGGTGTGCACCGAAGACGGAAAGAACTACTACACCACCACGAAGAACAAGCGCAACACAACCGAGCGCTTGGAGATCATGAAGTACAACCCGCGGCTTCGCAAACACACTTTGCACCGAGAGAAGAAGTAATGCCGAATCCAAAACGCCGCCATTCACACCAGCGCACCGCTAAGCGCCGAACACACTACGTGGCCATCATGCCCGAAATTCAAGTGAACAAGCAAGTGGGCGGCGAACCTTATATTCTGCGCCACCGCGCCACCCCGGACGGCTACTACAAGGGCCGAAAGCTTCCTGGTTTCAACGAACCAGAGTCGTAAGCCTCTTTTGGTGTCGGCTGGTTGGTGACGGGCCAGCCAACGCTGGTTATCGACTCGATATTACGCTAGTTTCTTCGCGTTATCGCGTCGCCAAGGTGGACACGGAATGGCCGAAAGGTGGGAACGCCCTCGCCATTTTCCTTTTACCTGTCACTTATCACATTTCACCTATCGCCCCTTTTGCGCGTCTTAATCCACAGTGGTAGTCGAAATCACGGTAGAGAACCTCGCCATCATCGAGCACACGCACCTCGCGTTGGGGCCGGGGTTTACCGTGCTTACCGGTGAGACGGGGGCTGGCAAGTCCCTGCTTGTTGACGCCATCGAGCTTGCCCTTGGCGAGCGGGCGGATTCGGACCTCGTACGAGCGGGCGCCGCGCGGGCCATTGTTTCCCTTGTCATCGATCTTTCCGCCCAGCCGGGTCTCCGCCAGCGGTGCGAGGAGCTTGGCATTCCCCTAGAAGACAACCTGCTTTACATCCAGCGAGAAGTGTTCGCCGAAGGCCGTTCTCAGTGCCGAGTTTCGGGCAAGCTCACTCCTGTGGCGGGGCTTAAGCAACTGGGAACCATGCTCGTGGACCTCCACGGTCAGCACGACCACCAGAGCCTGCTTCATCCGGACAAACATCTCGGATTTCTCGACGCGTACATCGGCGCTCCGGCTGTTGCGCTAATGGCAAAGGTGGAGCGGGAGCTGTCCGAAGTTGAAGCGCTCAAGCGAAAGCTTGCGGCCATCCGAGGCGGACTGCGCGACCGAGAGCAGAAGATCGACCTGCTGAACTACCAGATTGCGGAGATCGAAGCGGCCAGCCCCACTCCAGGTGAACTCGAAATCCTCGAAAACCAGCTGTCCCGCCTGAAGAACGCGGAAGCGCTTTCCAATGCCGCAGGTTCCGCCCTTGCTGGGATTGCCGACGCGGAGGGTTGCTCCGTCGACCAGATTGGTGGCTCGATCAAGGCGCTTGAAGACGCTTTGAAGCTGGACGAGTCGCTTGAAACCGTACTCGAGCCGTTGCGAACCGCCCTTTACTCGCTCCAAGACGCCACACACGAGCTTCGCACATATTGCGAAGGAATCCAAGCGGACCCCGTGTCGTTAGAAGAAACGGCCGCAAGAATCGACACGCTCAAGCGCTTGCGGCGCAAGTACGGCGACGACGAGGCGAAGGTGCTCGAGTTCCTGGAAAATGCCAGTCGCGACCTGGAGCTCTTAACCGACGTCGAGGCGAACGAGTCGGAAACCGAGGGGCAGCTTTCCCAAGCTGAGTCGCTGCTAGCGAACACCTGCCGGTCCCTGACCGCCCTGCGGAAAGAGCGTGCTTTGGAGTTTTCCCGACTGGTGCAAGCCCAACTGTGGGACCTTGCGATGGAACGGGCGTTGTTTGAGGTCCGCGTCGACCCGAAGCCGGTGGATGCCACCGGCGCCGACGGCGTCGAGTTCTTCTTCACTGCGAACGCAGGCGAGCCGGTTAGGCCGCTTGCGAAAATCGCCAGCGGTGGCGAGATCTCGCGAGTCATGCTCGGCATCAAGTCCGCAATGGCGGGCCTCGCAGGCGTTCCAACCCTCGTCTTCGACGAGGTTGACGTCGGCCTTGGTGGCCGCGCCGCCGCGGTAGTGGCCCGTAAGCTGGAGCAGTTGGCCGAGCACTACCAGGTGCTGGTGATTAGCCACCTGCCGCAGATAGCGAGCCGCGCGACCTCGCACTACCGGATCGAAAAGGCGGAGCAGGGAGATCGCGTAAGAACTTCCGTGCGCCCGCTCGCGGGCGACGAGCGGGTGGACGAGATCGGTCGAATGCTCAGCGGAGACCAGCTTTCGGAAGGCGCGCGGAGCGCGGCGAGGGAGTTGCTCGCTTGATGGCGCTCAGGACGCGCATAGGATAAGTCCCTGTAAAAAAATAGTTGGGCGGGCGGCGTCAAGCCGCCGCAATACAAAGCGCTGTCAAGCCAGCGCACTCCAAATAGGTTCGCCGCACTCCACAGGGTTACCTGAAGTTTACAAACTCGACCGGTATCGGTAAGTCGAGCCCCTTCAGGAACTGAATCGCTTTCTGAAGCTCGTCCTTGTCCTTTCCAGTTACGCGCAGTTCCTCGCCCTGAATCTGCGATTGCACTTTTAGGCCCTTGTCCTTGAGCTGTTTGATGATCGTCTTCGCCTGCTCCTTATCGATCCCCTGCTTGAATTCCACCTTTTGGCGAATGGTTAGGCCCGTGCCCGGTTCTGCTTTGCCGTAATCGATCTGGCGCATGTCGACTCCGCGCTTGAGGAGTTTGGACACGACGATATCCTTGAGTTGGTCCATTTTGAACTCGTCGTCCGCTACGAGGGTGATCTCGTCTTTTTCAAAGCGGATTTCGGCCTTGGAGCCGCGAAAATCATAACGGTTGTCAAGCTCCTTCTGAGCCTGGCCAACCGCGTTGCGAACTTCCATTTGGTCGACCTTGGACACGACGTCGAACGAGAAATCTTTAGGGGCCATTTCCCAATTGTACTAGGCTTCGTGCTCGGGTGGGAAGAGCAGGCGGGTACCCGGGTGTTCCATAAAGTAGGATTGAGCCTGAAAATCGGGTCCGGGCGCGGTTCGTCGCTTATAGGTTCCATCGGCGCTCATGACCCAAGTGTTGGCAACGTCTTCCATGTAGCGCTCGAGAACCTCGTTTCGCAAGTAGGTGATGAACTCCGGCTTTTGCACCGGCGCCAAAACTTCGATTCGCCGGTAGATGTTGCGCCTCATTAGGTCCGCGCTTCCGATCAGCACTTCCGGATCGCCCCCGTTTTCGAAGTAGAGGATGCGGCTGTGCTCGAGGTACCGGCCTACCACGGACGTGACCCGCAGGTTCCTGCTTAACTCGGCCAGACCGGGCCTCAGGGCGCATACGCCTCGCACGATGAGGTCGATCTGCATGCCCGTCTGCGCCGCCTCGTAAATTGCGTCGATCACTTCAGGTTCGACAAGCGAGTTCACCTTGAAAATCAGCCGGCCGACCCCCGTTTTGTTGAAGCGCAGCACCTCGCGATGGATTCGCTTAAGGATGCCCTCTCGCATGCCGAAGGGCGACACGAGAAGCTTTCGGTAGTCGCGCTGCCTTGAAAAGCCGGTCAGGTAGTTGAACAGCTCCGCAATGTCCTGCACCATTTCCGAGTCGCAGGTGAATAGGCCGATGTCAGTGTAAAGCCGGGCCGTCGTCGGGTTGTAGTTACCGGTTCCAATATGGGCGTAGCTTTTGATTCCGGTGGATTCCCTGCGCACAATCAGACAAAGCTTGGCGTGGGTCTTTAACTCCGGAAACCCAAAGCTCACGTGCGCGCCAGCCCGCTCAAGCGCCTTCGCCCAGACCAGGTTATTGCTTTCGTCGAACCTGGCCTTAAGCTCCACCGTCACGGCCACCTGCTTGCCCTTTTCTGCCGCTCTAAGCAGCGATTCGACGATGGGAGATTCGGCCCCCACGCGGTAGAGAGTTTGCTTGATTCCGATGACGTCCGGATCGTTTGCCGCCGACGCCACGAAATCTTCCACCGTTCGGAAACTGTCGAAGGGGTGGTGAACGATCACGTCGGTCTTGGAGATTGTTTCGAAGATTTTCTTGGACCCGGAAAGCTGGTCTGAGATATGGGGTTGGTAAGTCGGATATTTGAGACCCGGAATCTCTAGCTCGGCCAAATCCCAGAAAACGTCGAATCCTAGTAGACCGTCGACCGCCATGACGGAGACTCCGGTTATTCCCAAGATTCGGGCCAGCGTGTCCCGAATGGCCTCCGGCATTTGGCTCTCGACTTGAAGAAGAACGGGGTCGCCGAATCGCCGAAGCCGGATCGTTTTTTCGATCGTTTCGAGGAGGTCCTCGGCTTCCATTTCGCGGATTTCGATGTCCGCGTCACGTATAACCCGAAAGCCATAAGCCCCGACAATTTGCACGCCCGGGAACAGGTTTTGCAGGTTGTTTCGAATCACGTCCTCGCACAGCACGAACTCGAAGCGCTTTCTATGAACTCGTAGGGCGCGCGGAACGACGTCGGGAATCTTCAATCGGGCGATCTTCTGAACGCCGCTGTCGTCCTGAAGGACGACAGCCAAGTTCAGACTTCGGTTTGAAATGAACGGGACGTTGGGCGCCGGGTCCAATATGAGAGGCGTGCAAACCGGAAATATCTCTTGTTCGTAGACGCGCTCCATCGCCCGCTGTTGCCTATCTGGAAGGGAGGCGTAGTCGGAGACGACCACTCCCTTTTCCACAAGCAAGGGCTGTAGCACGCGTTGCCAAAGGTCGCCCGCCTTCCGCCGGAGCGGAATAACCGTCTTCGCGATCAGCGAGAGTTGCTCGGAGGGAGACATTCCGTCAGGGGAGAGCTCGAATATGCCGCTTTCCTGCTGCTCGATCAGGCCTGACACTCGAACCATATAGAACTCGTCGAGGTTCGATTCGAAAATGGCTAAGAACTTGAGCCGCTCCAGTAGCGGATTCTTGGCGTTTGCCGCCTCCTCGAGCACGCGGCTATTAAATTGAATCCAACTGTACTCGCGGTTGATATAGCGGTCGGACCGAAGCCACTTCTTTGGTCGGGGGCTCTTTTTGATACTCGTCATGACTTGATCCTGCCCTCAGACATTTCGAGTAGGGCGCCTTCTCTGACCCCGAAACGGCTGATCGTCATCTCTTCCTGCCCGGCCCTTTCCAAGACTTGCCGGTAGACGATGGCTCCCGGCAGCAGGGTTAGTGCCCGCTTCGGCTTCACCTGGAAGCGGCTACAGATTTGCTCGTCCGACAGCCTCTGAGTCGACCAAATAAGGTAGTTCAATTCCTCCAAGTTCAAAACTCTGTCCCCGTCAGGATGCAAGGCGCGCCATAGACCGCGGGCCACGCCGCCGGATGCGACGATCGGTCCGCTCTCATCCAATAGATCGGCTTGATCGAGCGCTTCCTGCACGAACCGCTGGGTGCGTTTCAGGTGAGCGTAGTCGCAAGGACTAGTCAGGCCCATCTTCGCGATGAGGGTTCCTGTGCCGAGGGGCAAGGATGCCTCCTCCTTGATTCTCTTTCGGGTGCATTGGGCAACCTGTGCGCTACCACCTCCCACTTCCACCAGCACAAAGCTCGCGGCGCCACTGTCCAAAAGAGTCCCTCTGAGACCCAATTCGGCCTCGCGCCTCCCCGAGATTAGTTCGACTCGGATGCCAGTTGCTCGTTCGACTCTGTTGAGCACCTCGGAACTGTTGCCCGCCGCGCGCAAGGCCTCCGTGCCAAAAACGTAAATCGACTGGGCCCCCTGCTCCTGGGCAAAGCGCTTATATTCGACCAGCGTTCTAATCAGGGTTTCTTGGAGCGGATCGGGAATCGTACGAAGCCGTCCCACAACTTCGCCCAACGAAAGCCAGTTGGTTTCGTCGAGGATTTTCTTTACCGTGCCCGAATCGGCTTCGGCAACCAATAGATGGGCCGTGTTGCTTCCGATATCGACAGTCGCCAGAACACGGCCCATCTAAATAAAAGTATGGCTGAGAAGCAGTTCACTGATATCATGAATACATGGCTGGTTTTACAAAGCTCCACAAAGCGATCAAATTCGCATCCAAGGCTCACAAGAAGCAGGATCGCGACGGGGGCGATGCGCTGCCTTACATAACGCACCCGATCGACGTGCTAAATCTGCTCCGGTACGAAGCCGACGTCCGGGACGAGGACCTGCTGTGCGCCGCCATCTTGCACGACACGCTGGAAGCGACCGACGTTACGGAAAAGCAGATTCAAAAGGAGTTTGGCGAGCCGGTGCTGGACCTGGTGAAAGAAGTCACACGCCAGGAACCCGACGCCGAGATGCGGAAACTAGGTGAGAAGGAGCTGTGGAAGATTCGTAACGAAGCCCTGCTTCTCGAAATCGACAAAATGAGTCCTTCGGCGAAGAAGATCAAGCTCGCCGATCGCTGCTCAAATTTGACAGCCGTTTTGAAAACGAGAACGGGTGAGAAGCTGGAGCGCTACTTGAGCCAAAGCCGGGTAATTCTCGAGCACATCGACCGGGACATTTCACCTGAACTCTGGGATCGGATTTACCGGCTGTTATCCGCATCGGAAGCAGCGGCATTGCCGAAGCGCAAAAATCTAAAGGAAAACGGAGCGGCAAAGACGATTACGAGTTGAGTTACGCTGCCTCGTCCATGTCCTCGCGGATATGGACGCTCTTTGCGGTTTCGGCACTCGTGAAGTCCCAATTGTCGCAATCGAGGCGGCGACAATAGATCATCCGCTTTAAAGAGCCGTCCTCGCCTTCCACATCCGCCATGTGAGCGAAACGGCAGTCGTAACACAGTTCTGGCTCCAAGAGCCGCACAATCTTAAGTTGCTTCCGTGCCATCCTTGCACCTCTTGGCCAAGCATCCCCTCCCCGTTACCCACCCTCCCAGACGAGCGGCGATTCAGTGGAAACCTTCCTTGGCTCAAAGGAATCATCGGGTATCCCAGCGCAGTTACTGCCGAAACAATTACGGGGTTCCCTCTATTTCCTCCAGTCGACCTCTTGCTTTAGCGCAGCCGCAAGCATAGGCATGTAGTCGCCATGAGCGACTTCGAATGCTCCAAGAGACTCGAGATGAGGGTTCATCATTTGCGCGTCGAAGATCGCAAACCCGGATTCGCGACACTTGTTCACTAGCGCGGCGAGGGCGAACTTTGAGGCGTCGGTCTCCCGGTGGAACATCGACTCCGCGCAAAAACACGACCCGAGAACGATGCCATAAACGCCGCCGCACAGTTCGCCATCGTGCCAAGTCTCGCTGCAGTGAGCCCAGCCTTGTCTGAAGATTTCCGAGTAGACGCGGATAAAATCTTCGCTAATCCAGTTGTCTTCCGGCCGCAGGCACCCGCGCATGACGTCCTCGAAGTGCGTGTCGAAACGAACTTCGTATCTCCCACTTCGAAGGGTCTTCTTAAGGGACCTCGAAAAGCGGATGCCCGAAAGGGGGAATAATGCGCGAGTCCGAGGCTGGAACCATTCGACCTCGCCGCCTTCCATTGTCATTGGGAAGGCGCCCTGCTCGTAAGCGTAGCGAACAAGCCATGGGGTCAAGTCCTGGCCGCGCATCCGCTTACCCTCCCAAAGGGTCCCTCATTCCACGGACATTGAAACTCTGGCCTCATTTGCATGCATAATCGGGCTATTCTGAAATCAGCCCAACCGAAGAGTCGGTGGGAGGGGAAAAGTGATTTTATCAGCTCTAGCGATCGTTATTTTGGCTCGTCAACCTGCTGGGTGGCAATTGGCGACCGCTTCTGGGCCAGCCACTTTCAGAGACGGCATAGCCACAGTTCGCGGCGGTGGAATCGCCACTTATCGGTTGCCTTCGACCTTGGGGGGTTCTTGGCGCGTGGCGTTCTCGGTTCGGCGACCGTCCGGTATCGCCGGCAAGCAGCAATATGTATTCGTGAGCAACGTCGAATCTTTGCTTCGGTTGGCGTTCACACAGGGGCCAACCTGTTATGCGCATTTGTACCGTGAGGACAATAGCGTGCACGTGGCTGCGGGCGACGACTGGCATGCAGTGGAGCTTTACGACGTAAGAGGGGCGCTGACTCTTCGTTGGGACGGCAAGGTCCAGCAAACCACCCAAGTGAGTTCGGCGCCGACGTCAATCGCCCTGGGAAGCGCTTCAGGAAACCAAAGCGCGATCGAGGTTCAGTTGAAGGACTTGGTTGTCGACCGCCTAGACCAGGCTCTAAACAAGGTTCCGGGCGATGTGCCCGTCTTCCCGAGCCGCCGCTTGGGTGAGAAGGCCTTGGCATCCCCGATTTTCGATTTTAACGCCAAGCCGCCGGTATTCGCTACCGACGAAGGGGACGTGCTGGTTACAGGCAACAATCTGGTTTTGACCGCCCCGCCTTTGGTCGAGGTCGCGCTGAGTCCTGGTCGTCTTCCACCGGGGTTCGACGTTCACGAAGTGGGTGTGATCGTCGACGGAATTCTGGCGGCAAGTCAAAAGATTCCCGACCCAGACCTTCCGTTGCCATCGGGCGCCTTCGACATGGGCCCCTCCGATTTGGTTGTTTATAATGCGGCCTATGATGTGGCAGATAACTCAGGAAACGAGTTCGCGGTCCAGAGGATTCATGTTGTCGCCGACGTCGGGTTACCTCGCTCAATCCAAGTTACCCAGGGCGATAACGACGTATTGCTCTCAACTAAGCTTCCCGCGACTGCACTTTACATTTTCCAATCGGGGGTATATCTGGGCAAGGTTAAGGTGGTCGATGGGAGCGCGAGCGTTCCCGAGACGAGCCTGCCCTCTGGCGACAACCGCTGGGTGGTCGTAGCGTCGGATGATCGAGGCAATTTTTGGGGCCCGATCCCAATTCGTATTCAGTTGCGCGATCGGGTTCAAATCGCGGGTCAGCTTTTGCCGAGCCCCGTTCCTGGTTACCGCACTCTTGCGTTGAGCCTTACCCCCGAAACAGGGGTCCCCGGGACGTCGATGAGACTATTAGTTAACCATCAAGTCGTGCAACAGAGCTCCATTTCGCCAACTCGGCGCCTGGTTTTGATCGGTGAAAACAGCGTCCCCGCCAGGGTAGAGGTTCGGCTGGTCCAGGAATCCGGCGACGCGATCTATGGCGGGACGGCCTCTGTTACCGTGCCCGAGCCTCGACGAGTCGCCATCCAGAACCTTGTTCGAAACTTAGGGGGGGCAGCAGTTTCCATCCAGGACGCAACCGTTGGGTCCTCGATTCAGGGCGCGGGTTTCTTGTTCAGCTCGTCGGAATATGTCGCCACTTGCTACCATGTCGTAAGGTCGATGTCGGCAATCCTTGTACGGTTCCCAGATGGCCGGACCATTCCCGTGTCGCAGGTGTTTTTTGATCGCACCTCCGACTTGGCAATACTCAAACTTAGCGCCCCAGCGAACCGACCTTCTCTACAGGCTATAGCACCCAATGGCGTTGCCGTCGGCCTTGACGCGAATCTATTATCTCCGGGCGACGGGGGTTCGGCGCCGAACGCGGCCAGCCTCTCCCAAGGGATGGTCACTGCAGTTCGCGCCAATGGAGATATCGAGTTCTCTGGCCCGTTGAATGGGATTTATGATGGCGCGGCCCTGGTTGGGGATGACGGCGCGTTGCTCGGAGTGGTTTCGACGGCTGGGGACACGCGCGTGGCCATATCTGCTCAAACTGTCAGGCGACTCCTGAAATCGTCCGTTCCCTAGCTTGGATTGGGCTGGGTAACCTTGTTTCATGAGGATTTCCCTGTCGATCGTCGCCGCGTTCCTGTGTGTTTTTGGCATTGCGCAAAGCCCCGGCCAACCGCGACCGTCAGGACCCGGAAGTCCGATACCCGTTCCGAATGTGATCGAGCAAATGCATGCCCCCGAGGTCAGCAAAGATTGGGTCGAAACGAAGCATGTTTGGCGCGGCGCAACGGCCTCGATCCCTTACACCGCGACCTGCGGATTCGTTCCAATCAAGAACGACTTGACTGAGGAGACGGAAGCCGAGATGTTCTTTGTCGCCTACACAAAGGATGCCGCCACACCGTCCACCAGGCCGGTTGTGTTCGCATTTAACGGTGGTCCAGGTTCTTCTTCCATCTGGCTACACGTCGGCGCCCTCGGGCCCCGGAGGGCGAAGATGAACGACGACGGCTCCCTTCCGGCTCCGCCGTTCGAGATTGTCGACAACCAAGAAAGTTGGCTTCCCTATGCCGACGTTGTTATGGTGGATGCGGTTGGAACGGGATACAGTCGCACGACGAAGCCGGAGTTTGACCACAACTTTTATGGTTTGCAGCAAGACCTGGCCGCATTTACGAATTTTATCAGGCAATACCTGAGCGAAGCCCAGCGTTGGCGCTCGCCCGTGTTCGTGGCGGGCGAGAGCTACGGCGGATTCCGTGTGGCGGGACTGGCTCAAACTCTTCTCAGCGAGGGAATTGCAGTAAACGGAATTATCTCCATCTCCGGCGTGATGAACTTTGGCACAATCGACTTTCAAAAGGACAACGATCTCCCATTCATTAGCTTTCTTCCGGCTGAGTGCGCGACCGCGATCTATCACCACAAGGTGTCGTCGGCAGATTTTAACCAAACGGTCAAGGAGTGCGAAGCCTTCGCGTCGGGCGAATATGCGGCTGCCTTGATGAAGGGAAACGGCCTGACCTCGGCCGAGAGGAAGCAGGTCGCCGCTAAAATCTCTTCGTTTATCGGCGTTAGTCCTTTGTATGTGGAACGGTCAAACCTGCGCGTTACCGCAGCCGGTTTCAGGACCGAACTCTTGCGCGATACGGGGGACATCGTGGGCCGTTACGATGCTCGCCTGATTGGGCACAACTCCTCTGGCGTGAGCCAGACCGCCGATTACGATCCAAGCAATGCGGCAGTGACCCCCGTATTTGTCTCGGCCTTCAACGATTACATAGCTTCCGAGCTTAACTTCCACACCTCAGAGAAATATCGTTCGGCCACCTTTCGCGAAATCCCCAGTTGGGATTTCGGCAACGATGGCGAAACTCCCGACACGAGCGAATTGCTTCGCCGGGCGATGGAACAGAATCCGCACATGAAGGTCATGCTCTGCTGCAGCTGGTATGACCTCGCTTGCCCCTATTTCGGGATGCGCTACGTGATGGACCATTTGGGAGAACAGGAGAAACTGAAGAAGAATATTCGCTTCCGTTATTTCAAGGCTGGGCACATGGTCTATATCGACACTCCCAGCCGAATGAAGTTCGCTCAGGATGTTGGGGAGTTCATTCACGACGCGACTGGCCCAGGAAGGTGAGGCCAACTGCCGCTTTGGCGGAAGTTGGCCCGTGCATCCCGTGTGATCTAGCTGCTTAGCAGATCCATGACCTGCTTGAGCGGACCGGAAGCCTGGGGGACAGCCTTGATGAAATCCTTGAGGTCTGGAACAACCTCCTTCATCCTTCGCGCCACTGCCGCCCGGATCACGGCGTTTAACGTTGCGAAGTTTCGAGCTTGGATTTCTTTGCGAACGAACTGGACGATTCGTGGATCGCTGCTCTTGACGCCGGCGAGTGCCATAAAACCAGCAGTCCGAACCTTGTCGGATTCGGTTTCCGCGAGCGATGCGAAGACTAGGTCGTTCGCTTCAGCCGCATTGTTCGAGACGAGCGCATTGAGCGCCGCCCCTCGAACCTGGTCGTTTTGGCTCGTCGTCGCTTGGAACCGAATCATAGGCTCGCTCTTGGCATAATCTAACTTAGCCAAGGCATCGATGGCAGCCGCTTCTTCAGCGTAGGGCGTAGTATCGTTGACAAGATCCCGGAGCCTGGCGTCTGTATCCTCGTCCTTCGGCAGAAGAGCGAGCGCTCTAACCGCATCAGTCCTTCGCAGGAACGACTCGTGGCGCAGTTCGCCGATCCAGAACGGCCTGAGCGCGGGACGCTTAAGCGCCGCCAGAGGGGATGTGTCGACAATGGCGGGCTCCAATCCTTTGTCTGATTCGAGCGATTTTAAGATCGCATCGACGTCCGCATCCGTTGGTGATCCCCGAAGCAAAGACTCCAAAGCGGCTTGGCGATCGACGCAGTTCGGCGCGAGCCGCGCGATGGTAAGCAGCTCTGTTGTAGCCCAGGGCTGCGTGGGAATCTCCCGCACAAAATCTTGGTCCGCATCGAATACGACCGCATCCGGCTTTGCGTCCGCCGCGATGGTAAACGATTGATCCGCGTCCTTTAGCCTGATCGGGGACTTCATAACCTTTCCGTTCGCGTAAAGCAGGCCAACTTTTGTGGGTATGTCGTATATGGGCGCCCCACCTTTGGTGTCCTGAGTCTGTTTCATATGGACGGTCACCTGCTTTGCTGCGGCGTCCCACTTCCAGCTCCAGTCGATAACCGGGTGGCCGGGCTTGAGAATCCATTGGTCGAACCAACGGTGCAAGTTGACCCCGGTCGCGTCGCTCATGGCTTCGCAAAGATCGTTTGTTTCGGCGGGGCCGTTGTGAAACCTCTCGAAGTAGAGCTTAAGCCCCGAATAGAACAGCTTCGATCCAAGGAGACTGCGAAGGGACATTAGAAGCGCACCGCCCTTCTCGTACGTGTGATGATCGAACATCACGTCGGGATTCATGTAGAAGTTGGTTGCGAGGGGCCGCTGGTAACGGTGGCTCTCGCCAAGGTAGGCCTGGCTGTTGGCTTCGAACTCGCGTTGGGCTGCGTTGATGCCCAAGCTGTGGACCGTGTAGCTCATGTCCATAAAGACGGCGAAGCTTTCGTTCAACCAGATCTGGCCCCAATCCTTACAAGTCACATAGTCGCCAAACCACTGATGCCCCATCTCATGGGAGTTGAGCGAGTCCATGGTGTAGTATCCGTCGCGCGGATCGGTTAGAAACGCTTGGCCCAGGGTCGTGCAAGTCACGTTTTCTTGTCCGCCGGGGAAGTCGTATTCGCAGTCCTGAGCGTATTTGGTCCAAGGATATTTGACGCCAATATTGTCTGAAAAAAAGCTGAGCATATCCTTCGTGTGGGCAAAGGTGTAGTCCAGCTTATTTCCTTGCCCTTTTGGGGACACGTAATACAGCGGTATGCCGCGCCACTCGTCCGTCTTGATGTCGAAGGGCCCCGCAACGATTGAGGTCAGATAGGTCGCGTGGGGCTGATCCATCTTCCAGTACACCGTGCGCGTCTTCTTGTCGTCGCTTAGCTTGTCGGAGATCAGCGTTCCGTTGCTGATAACCTCCCAGTCGGCTGGAACGGTGGTGCGCGTTTCAGAAGTCGTAAAGTCGTTGGGGTAATCCCAGGTCACCGCCCAATCTCTCGTGTCCGAAGTTTCGCCGTTCGTCCACGCGCCTATCTTCGAGGGGTCGTTCTTCTTCGGTTCGTTCCAATGCCAGCCTCCTGCGCTGCCGTGAACCGTGTAATGGATTTCAACCGTGTCCTTTTCACCAGCCTTCGTGGGTGGGCAGTCGACAAGAATGCCCTCGGCGTCTCTCTTGAAGGTCGCTGGATTTCCGTTCAAAGAGACTGAACCGATCTGGACTTCTTCGTTCGCGTGAAATCGCAGTTGGGTGGTTCCGTCTCGGAGCGAGGAGATCGTGTTGGTAGAGGTCGCTGTGAGCAGCCGGTTTGGATAGTCAAGGTTGAAGTCCAGACTGAGATTCTGGAGGTCGTACATCCGGTTTGGAGCGTAATGGATGGTTGCGTCCGGCGCTCCAAACGGATTGTTGGCGCCGAGGGAGCCGATTTGAGCGGATACCGCCGTCGATGCGGCGATCAGAATCGCCGAGGGGATGCTTCTTAAAGAAAGTATTGATTGCATTGCTTAGGCCTACCCCGAGACTTGTACCCCGCCGAACGCCACAGCGCGCTCCTCGGGGGGTATTAAGACCTGCTCAGATTTGTGCCGCCGCTTCCGCCGCGTCCCTCAAGTCTCGCGAGCCTCTGTTATCGCCCATGCCTGCCACGCGGCCCCTCGTTACACGTCACCCGACACTGACGGTAATCTTAGTCTCGGAGCTCTTGCATTGCCAAAGGTTATCGTTCGCAACGTCCAACTTACCAAGCTTTATCCCCTCGCGATTAGCCGCGGAGTCAGCACCGGATCGAAGAACACATTCGTTTTCGCCGAGGAAGACGGCATCGTTGGAGTTGGCGAATGCGCGCCCGGTACCGGTGTCGACGGTAGCCTCGCTGAAATCGCGGAACAGCAAATTCTCGAACTCACGAAGGACGGGTTACCGGGAATGTCGATCCACGACGTTTGGAAGGCCGGCATGAGGGCTCAAATGGACCCATCAGCCCTCGCCGCGGTGGACGTAGCCCTATGGGACTTGAAAGCAAAGAAGGCAGGCTTGCCTTTATATAGCCTGCTCGGCCTGAGTAAACCCACGGTTCCCACGTCCGTGACCATCGGGATCGGCACAACCGAACTTATCCGAGAGCGAGTGCCTGAGATTCTAAACCGGACCGGCGCCAAGTTCCTGAAAATCAAGCTCGGTTCGCCCGACGGAATCTTCCGCGATCGCGAGAACTTCCTCGCCGCACGTTCGGCGTCGGCCCGACACAATGTCAAGCTGCGTGTCGACGCCAACGGGGGCTGGACGGTGGACAAGGCCAAGCGCATGATGGTGTTTCTGGCCGAGCATGGGGCCGAATACGTAGAGCAGCCCCTGCCTCAAGGAATGGAGGCCGAGTTGCCGCTGCTATTCGAGGGCCGGCCCTTGCCCATATTCGTCGACGAAAGTTGCCGCCTCTCCACCGACATCCCCACGTTCGCCCACTGCGTGGACGGCGTCAACCTCAAGCTCATGAAATGCGGTGGGATTACCGAAGCCCTACGGATCGTGGCTACCGCGCGCGCTCACCGCCTGGAGACGATGATCGGGTGCATGGGGGAGTCTTCCGTTGCGATCGCCGCTGGCGCGTCGCTCGGGTCGCTAATGGACTATATCGATCTCGATTCCCATTTCAACCTCAACCCTGACCCCGGTTCCGGGGTCGACATGATCGATGGCGTGGTGACTCCGAGAGACGTTCCCGGCCATGGGGGGTTTTTGGTTGCGAAGGGATGAACGCGGGTTAGGTGTTGGGTGTTGGGGGTTGGGGAATGGCCTTGGGCCTTGGGCCTTGGGCCCTGGGGCGGGGAATGGCCTTAAGCCTTGGGCCTTGGGCCTTGGGACCTGGGGGAATGGCCTTGGGACTTGGGCATTGGGCCTTGGGATCTGGGGGAATGGCCTTGGGCCTTGGGCTTTGGGTCTTGGGACCTGGGGGAATGGCCTTGGGCCTTGGGCTTTGGGTCTTGGGACCTGGGGGAATGGCCTTGGGACTTGGGCATTGGGCCCTGGGATCTGGGGGAATGGCCTTTGGCCTTGGGCTTTGGGCCCTGGGACCTGGGGGAATGGCCTTGGGCTTTGGGATTTGGGCCCTGGGACCTGGGGGAATGGCCTTGGGCCTTGGGCTTTGGGCCCTGGGATCTGGGGGAATGGCCTTGGGCCTTGGGCTTTGGGCCCTGGGACCTGGGGGAATGGCCTTGGGCCTTGGGCTTTGGGCCCTGGGGCGGGGATTGGCCTTAAGCCTTGGGCCTTGGGTCTTGGGGCGGGCAGGTTATCCGTTAGTTCCACTGGTTCGTCAACGTCGAGGGCGACCCCCAACAGCCAACGCCTCACACCTAACACCCCAACGCCTAAGGCCCAATGCCTAAGGCCCAACGCCCAACGCCTCACACCTGACACCCCAACGCCTAAGGCCCAATGCCTAAGGCCCAACGCCCAACGCCTCACACCTAACACCCCAAGGCCTAAGGCCCAAAGCCTAAATCCCAACACCCAACGCCTCACACCTGACACCCCAACGCCTAAGGCCCAATGCCTAAGGCCCAACACCCAACGCCTCACACCTAACACCCCAACGCCCAAAGCCCAATGCCTAAGGCCCAACAGCCAACGCCTCACACCTAACACCCCAACGCCTAAGGCCCAATGCCTAAGGCCCATGGCCCCCTATTCGGAGCCATCCCCATGCTAACCCGCTCCCAACCGCTCGCGATCTACATGGAGGGCGAGCTATCCGGAACGTTCGCCAAGATGTGCAGGGGAATCCTGCGCTATTCGCCGAATCCAATTGCCGCCATCATCGACTCCCATTTCGCAGGCAAGGACGTTAAAGACGTGTTGGATTCGCCGCGTTCGGCCCCCATTGTGGCGACGGTGGACGAGGCCAAGGCCCTTGGCGCCGAGGCGTTCGTGCTCGGCATCGCCACGCCAGGAGGTCGGATTCCGGAAGCCTGGTACCCAGCGATCGACGAAGCGGTGGCGCTCGGCCTTGACATCGTCAACGGGCTGCATGATCGACTTGCGCCGCGGTACTCGGCTTCAAAGCGTGAGGGGCAGTGGATATGGGACATCCGCATTGAACCGGAGGGGCTCGGTAGCGGCCAAGGTGAAGCGGCGAAACTTGGCAACAAACGACTGCTGATGATCGGGACCGACATGTCGATCGGCAAAATGACCGCTGGGTTGGAAATCTACCGAGCGGCCCGCGAGAAGGGAATAAAGGCTGAATTCATCGCCACCGGACAAATCGGCATCACCGTCACCGGCCGCGGCATTCCGCTCGATGCTGTCCGGGTCGATTTCGCTAGCAGCGCGGTTGAGAGGGAGGTTTTGGCCGTCGCCCAGGCGGACTTGGTGGTCGTCGAAGGGCAGGGCGCGCTGACCCACCCTGGCAGCACCGCCAATCTTCCGCTCTTACGAGGCTCGTGCCCAACTCACTTCGTGCTCTGTCACCGTGCGCATCAAACGGCACTGCTTCGATTCCCGCAGATCAAGATCCCGCCCTTGAACGCCTATATAAAGCTTTACGAGGACCTCGCCGAAGCGTGTGGGACCTTTAAGCGGCCGCAAACGGTCGCGGTGGCGCTGAACACACAGGGCTTACCCGCAGAGGATGCCGAGAAGGCCAAGCGCCAAATCTCGGAAGAAACGGGGCTACCGGTAGCCGACCCCGTGCGAGACGGAGTGGATCTGTTTCTAGAAGCTCTCCGGCTCTAGCGGCGTGCGGCAACCAAGATGCTGAGCCACTTGTTGGTTCCGAGATAGTCGGTTGCAACTCCATGGTGGTTCGAACTGCTGTGCACGAAAAAGCCGTGGCTCAAGTAGATCCCCGTATGTCCGATCATTCCCCGTTTTGCGCTCCAGAAGTACAAGCGGTCTCCGGCTTGAAGGTCCTGCAAACGTGTCACAGGGGTTCCAACAAGGGCTTGCTGCGCGGCCGTTCGTGGCAGGTTCAACCCGATCTTGCCGTAAAGAAACTTTACGAACCCTGAGCAATCGATGCCGTTCATTGGATCGTTCCCGCCCCACTTGTAGGGGGTTCCCCTGAAATTGAGAGAGTAATTCGCGACCGCCGCTCGGTTACGCGAGCTCAAAACGACGTTATCACGGCGAGAGGGGGCTTCCCTTTGCTCGTCGGCGGTTACGTCGTACGGCAATCTCGCCACATCGCTATCGGGTACGTAGCCCAGCTCGCCGTTAGAAAGCAAGACCCGATAGAAGCCTTCATAGCTGGATTCCCGCAGCACAAGGTATTCGTAGGCCTTCACATGGTAGTAAACGTGAGATCGCAGGTTGGCGCGCGAGTAAATCGCGACGTCCTGAAGGGCTTGCCCCAATTTCCCCAGCACAACCTTATCGGCAAAGGCAGGCAGGCAAAGAGAAATGGCGGCTAGTAGTGAAAAAAAGCGAAGTCGCATCGAGTTTGGCAAGGTGGTTATTTGGTTTCTTCTTCGTCGTGAACTAAGATGGGCCGCTGGCCCAGAATCGTTCGACGCTCAGTTGCGCTCAACGTTTCTCTATTCGACAAACGCGCACAATACAATTACGATGATCGGTTTACCTGCTGCTTCCTTAAGGGCGCCTTAATTTAAGTTAGGTACGGGGTTTTAGGGTATGGGTGAAAAGGTTGTAGGTTATGGGTGAAAAAGCTGTAGGTGAAATGTGAAAGGCTCGACCCGTATTGAACCATGGGTCAATTGTATCGATCGGCAGGTCCTCGTTAGGCACTAAGTCGCAGCTGCGCCCGTTTACAGTTTCCGACAGCCTTACACTTTTCACCTTTCACCTAAAACCCATCGCCTAACGCGCCCCCACAAGCGTCAACGCCTTGAGAACGGTTAAGCCGTCGTCCGAGCCTAGGATCTTGCGTGTCGCGCGCTCCGGGTGCGGCATCATGCCGAGGACGTTGCCCATCTCATTGGTGATTCCCGCGATGTCGTCGAGCGAGCCGTTTACGTTGTAACTCGTATCTCGCTCTTCGTATGGAACGTATCGGAACGCAACCCTGCCTTCTCCGTTCAAGCGTTTGAGCGTTTCGTCGTCGCAGGTGAAACGGCCTTCGCCGTGAGCGACGGGGAGACGAATGAGGCGATCGACTCCTTGCGTCCAAAAGGTCTTGCGGTTCTCCGCCTTGAGCGTGACCATGCGGCAGACGAACTTCTGCTCCGCGTTCAGAAGGAGGGCGCCGGGCAGAATCCCCGCTTCGCAGAGCACTTGGAATCCGTTGCAAGCGCCAAGTATTGGATATCCGGAGTCCGCCATGCGGCGCACTTCATCCATGATCGGGGCTCGCGCCGCCATCGCACCGCATCGAAGGTAGTCGCCGTAGGTGAATCCGCCCGGCAGAAAAACTGCGTCGAACCCAGCGAGCGACCGTTCTTCGTGCCACACGTAGGCCGCATCGACGCCGACGTCCTCCCGAAGGGAATGGTAGGCGTCCTGATCGCAGTTTGAGCCCGGAAACCGTATAACCGCGACCTTCAAGCGACCACCTCGAACCGGTAGTTTTCGATCACCGGGTTGGCCAACAGCTTGTCGCACATGGACTTGACGCGCTCCTCAGAGTAATCATTGAGCTTCAATTCGATCATCTTTCCTATGCGGGCGTCTTCCAGCTCGTCATAGCCGAGTTTCTGCAGGGAACCGGCGACCGTTCGTCCTGCGGAATCGAGTAAGGAAGGCTTCAGGGTCACGTAGACTCGCACGGTGGTCATCTCCTTGATTTTGGCAGATCGGACGGTCACGGAACTTCGGCAGATTCCTCAACGCTCTACTCAACTTTCCTTTGAACGCCGGGGTACGCCAGGCTAAGCAGGATTTCGAACCCACGATGCGAATCTTCCACGCGAATAGCAAGCCGCTTCTCGTAGAGTCGCTGGCCCGAAAAATGAAGCCTTTGAGTCCTCAAAATCGTACGCGATGTAAATGACGAAGAAGTTGCTATTGGCAGGAGTGCTAGTTCTCAGCACCGCTTTCCTAGCCGTTGCCGCATGCCAGCAAGGAGGGACCGTCACCTCTAGCACCGAGGTCAAGGACTCGGCGCTTCCCAAAGGGTGGGTCAAGGCCGAGGTTACCGGCGAGAAGATGTCGATCGGCTGCCCCCCAGGCTGGCATGCGATCGACATGACGGCCAATGACTTCGACAAGACGATGGACTCGGTTCAACTCGATGCCACCACGAGAAGCCAGATTAAGGAGTTAGCCGCCAACAAGGCCTTTAAGTTGATTGTTATGCACAAAATTGAGGTTGATTTTTCTCCTAACCTGACGATCATTGAGACTCCGTCGCCAAGCAGGGTGACTCTTGACCAGCTTCGGGATGCCAATATCGAAGAGTTGAAATCGACCGCAACCGGAAGTCCAGTGGTTTCCAAGACCACTGTCGACGGCGTCGACGCTTACTTAATCAAATGGCAGCAGCCCAAGCCAATGGGCTCTTCGAAAGACATATTAAACGAGTGGAGCTACCTGCTCTTAAAGGACAACAACCAGTACATGCTCACGTTTACGACGGTGCCTAGCGACGGCCTCGACAAAGAGGTCGCAGGTATGTTCAACACCTTTCATCTAGGCTGACCTTTGCGCGTCCTTTGGTTGGTTTCCCAACCCGCTCGTAGCTTTCGTCGATTAGGTCTAGGGCCAGCCCAAGTGTATCCTCGTCTATCACTTCGATCGTGATCCAGCCGTGCCGGCCCACGTAAGCTGCGATTGTGATTTGGGGGTGCATGATTAAGCTCGACTGCTTTTCGATGGTGCTCTTCACCGTGAACCGCGCGCTTCCCTCGGACGTGAAGACAAAGCCCTTGTCCTTTCGCTTCCAAACGATATCGCCCCAAGGAAACTCCTCGGTGACGTCGTCTTTGGCGAGGCAATGCTCACGCACAGTTGAATAGGCTTTGGCCGGATCCATGCTTCGATTAAACCTCCGGCTCATCAGCCGAGTGTCGAGGGGCGCCGATCTGGCTTGCCTCTTCCAAAATGGATGCTGAAACTTGGCGCGGCTCTCATCGGAATGGAAGCTGAACTCCTGCTAAAGAGCCGTTGGATTCTGCGCAAAAGTTGATGGAAAGTGGATTTCGGTTCGATTTTCCGAGTTGGGGACCAGCGGTGGTCGATTTGGCAAAGCTTCCAAAGCAGGCGCGACGCCACCTTCTTCCAAAGGCTCACGGCTAATAGAAACCACTAAAAGAGGTCAGTCCTCGTATTGCTGCCAGAAATACCAAATCGCCCAAGCGGCGGCAATAAACAGGGCGGCGAACAGTAGGTTCAGCAGCCCGTAACGAATCGCCACCCCGCCGGTCAATAGTTGGGTTGTGCCCGCGTCTCCGCGACCGTAACCGGTCGCGGTTTGCCGGTCGATGATTCCCTGCCAAGCTTTGATAAAGCAGGGCAGGGACATGATAACGAGAAGCCACTTGATGATTCCGAGAAAGCTCAGGCCAGTTGAGTTTTCAGCCATGCGTTGTTCCTTTAGTGAAACGCGTGGCTCAATCAAGGGGTTGCGAGAGGGCCCGAGTGAAAGCGCGAGCTTTCCTGACCCGCGAGCTGCTCAGAAAATGTTAGCCCCAGTCCCAACCGAGGTAGTCGTGTAAGTCGCGTTGGTGGCGTCGGTCGTGGAATGACGTGAGCTGGTTCTGAACTCAAGCGCCGCAAGAGAAGCATCTTGTGACCTTGTATAATTGTTGTTTCCCCCAAACCTATTTGTAGGAACTCTATCCGTCCCAATATTAAAGAGGAAGCTGGCGGACTATCGATATGAATTTCAGCGTAGCGCTCCAAGCCCTAGCAAATGACCGCAGGTTGCAGGTCTTGACCTGGCTCAAAGATCCGGTTAAGCATTTTCCGCCGCAAATAAACGGGGACCTTGTGGAGGATGGAGTGTGCGGCGTCTTGATTGCCAATAAACTTGGCGTGAGCCAGCCGACGGTAAGCGAACACCTTAGAATATTGTGCGACGCAGGTCTAATCCGGCCCAAACGGATCAAGAAATGGATCTTCTATAAGCGGGACGAAGCCGCCATCGATCGACTGAAGAACATGGCGCTCAAGAAACTTTGAACCCAAATCAGGGCCCGTTTCTTGTTGTCTTTCGGTAAGACCCACTCCTCTTGGAAACATTCCAGCAATGGGCGAAGAACCGTGTTATAATACATCGTCGTTTAGCTAACTGACTGTTCATGTTGAGTGCATATAATCGCACTTTCACAGTGGAAGGCGGTCTGAAGCTGACTGGCAAAGGAGAACCCATGTCGGTGTATGAAAAACTCAAAGGGCTCGATATAGTGCTACCGGAGCCGACGCCCCCGGTAGGCACCTTCGTTCCGTTTCTGCGAAGCGGGAACCTCATATTTCTGGCGGGGCACATTGCCAAAGTCGATGGGCGGCCGTGGGTTGGTAAGTTGGGGGGCAATATCTCGACCGAGGAAGGGAAGCAGGCTGCTCGCACCGTTGGCATCGATCTTTTGGGCACCCTTCAAACGGCCTTAGGCGACCTAAACCAGGTCAGTAGAATCGTAAAACTCACCGTGTTGGTCAACAGCACTTCCGAGTTCACCGAACAACATCTAGTTGCGAATGGAGCTTCCGAGTTCTTCGCCGAAGTTCTCGGCGAGGCCGGAAAGCACGCTCGGAGCGCCTTCGGGGTCGCTCAAGTGCCGTTTGGAGCATGCGTGGAAATAGAGCTTATCGCCGAGGTAGTCAACTAATGGCGGCCTTTCGCTACGTCGTCGTCGACGTCTTTTCCACGGAGCCATTGGCGGGGAATCCGCTCGCAGTTTTCACAGACGCCGCGACGCTCGACGATTCGACGATGCAGAAGATAGCGAGGGAGCTGAACCTCGCCGAGACCGCCTTCGTGTTTCCTCCGACTCGCGAGGACTGCTTGGCACGTGTGCGGATTTTTACGCCGGCGAAAGAAATGATGTTTGCGGGTCACCCGACCATCGGCAGTGCGTTCGTGCTTTTACAGGAGGGCGTGGCGCCTGAGGGCGCCGGCTCGTTTCTCCTGCAAGAGGAGATTGGCGCCGTTCCGATACGGATCGAGCGGGAGCAGCGACCGCTCATCTGGTTGCGAATGCCGCGCGTAAGCGAAGGAAGGTCTTACGACGAAACTGTCTGCGCCAAAGCGCTAGGACTTGGGCCCGACGATGTGCTTCCGCTAAAACCCCAAGTGCTCAGCGCGGGTAACCCGACGTTGGTCGTGGCCGCCAAAGACAAAGCGTCCGTCGACCGCGCGTTCTTGGACGCTGCATGCCTGAAACCGATAAGGGCTACCGAGCCAGAACCGTTCTGCGTTTACGTGTTCGCTCAAACTGCCGATGGCGTCTACGCGAGAATGTTTGCTGATGACTACGGCATTTACGAAGACCCCGCTACGGGAAGCAGCATGGGACCACTGGCAGTATTCATGATGCAGCACAACCTCATTTCCCCCTCCTCTCGCACCCGCTTCGTGTGTGAACAAGGAACAAAGATGGGCCGCCGCAGCTTGATTCAGGTTGACGTCAGGGGAGGCGAGGAAGGAATATTCGTCGGCGGTTATGTCACTCCGATTGTGGAGGCGGTTATGACCCTCTGTTGCAACGGTGGCTCTTGCGAGCCCAAGGAGAATCGATGACTGGGTTATTTAGAATTTGCCTCGAATTTGCATTCGTCGGCGCGACAATGATGGCTGGAGTCAAACACGCGGGAGCTGCTTCGCAGTCCGGACCACTCAAGCTTGACGTCTTCGTGGGCGAAGCAAACAGCTACAACGTCACGTCGACCTTGATCTACGGGAAGAGCGAGTCGATCTTGTTCGATTGCCAATTCCGCATTAGCCAAGCAACGAAACTGGCCGACCGGATAAGCGCGACGCATACGCGTCTAAAGGCGATCATCATTTCGCACCCCGACTACGACCACTACCTCGGCATGGCGGTTCTTCACGAGCGATTCCCCGACACGCCGATTTACATGACCGCCGCCGCGTTGGAGGAGTTCAAGCGCACGTCGCCCAGGTACCTTGCCGGGAACAAGAAGAGCAACCCGGAAGAAACGCCAAACAGCCTGCCGACTCCGGAGGTTTTGCCGACGACCATTTTCACCGTCGACGGCGAAGCGGTAGACGTCGTCAAGGATTATCAGGGAGATGTGCTGAAGACGTCGAACAGCTTCCTGTGGATACCCTCCCTTCGAGCGGTCATTGCGGGAGACGTCGTCTTCAATGGAATCTACGCCTGGTTTGGAGACTCAAGCGTGGATTCTCGGCGAGCCTGGCACGAGTCGTTGCGGCTGATCAAAGCCCTCCATCCGCTCGTGGTAGTCGCGGGCCATAAGGGGAGTGCGAGCCTCCCTGATTCTCCGCAGGCGGTGACAGTCATGGAGAAATACCTAGATGATTTCGACGAGGCTCGAAAGACGGTTTCAAATGCCGCAGAATTGATTGCGGTCATGAAGAAGAAATATCCGACCTGGAGGCAAGACGATTTGCTCGAATACTCGGCTCAAGTAGCTATCCCTCCGACGACAAAGAAGGCAAGCGGGTCAGAATGAAAGCGATCCGGGTACACGCTTTCGGCGGCCCCGAAGTGCTACAGCTTGAGGACGTGCCAAACCTAGCGCCTTTGCAACCCGGGGAAGTTCTCGTCCGGGTGATGGCCGCCGGCGTCAATCCCTATGATACGTACATGCGGGCAGGCGCGTACGGAGCGGCGAACCCCGTGCTTCCGTATACGCCGGGTTCTGACGCCGCCGGAATTGTCGAATCCGTTGGCTCCGAGGTGGACCTGGCCCCCGGCCAACGTGTCTACACTTCCGGCTCTATTAGCGGAGCGTACGCGGAATACGTCGTGTGCAAGCGTTCGCAGGTTCATCTGCTTCCCGAGCGCATTAGCTTCGCTCAAGGGGCGGGAATCTTTGTGCCCTACTTCACCGCTTATCGCGCGTTGTTCCAGTTGGCCGTCGCCAAGCCTGGCGAAAGCGTGCTCATCCACGGCGCGAGCGGCGGCGTCGGGCTGGCCGCGCTCCAGTTTGCCCGCGCTTCTGGCATCCGGACTATCGGTACGGCTGGCAGCGCTGAGGGCTTGCGGTTGATCCGCTCGCAGGGCGTTGATCATGCGGTCGACCACAGTTCGGCGGATTATCAGAAGGAGATTCTCGACTTAACGAGTGGATCGGGAGTCGACGTGATCGTGGAGATGCTTGCAAACGCCAACCTCGCGAACGACCTGAAAATGCTTGATCAACGCGGCCGCGTGGTTATAGTGGGCAGTAGAGGAACGGTTGAAATAAATCCGCGGGAGATCATGCTTCGTGAAGCCGCGGTTTTCGGCGTGTTTTTATGGCGCGTGCCTGAGGCGGATGCAGCGGAGATAGCTACCGCCGTTCATTCGGGGCTGGAGAGCGGCGCCTTGAACCCGGTAATCGCCTTAGAGTTGCCTCTTGGCTCTGCGCCTGAGGCTCACCGCCGGATTATGGAACCGGGGGCCCGGGGCAAAATCGTGCTGATACCGTGAGAGCCAAAGCGACTGCGACCGGGGTTGAGTCGCCTCAGTTTACCGGGCGAGGTCTTTTTCCGAAATCTCGGTACACTATGCAGAGATTTCATGAACGTTATTGAGCGGCAAGGCGCTTTTGACCGTTTAGCTGCTGCGCTGACGGCGCGGCCCCTCGTGGGTCTGGTAGGGCCGCGACAGTGTGGCAAGACTTGGCTGGCAAGGCGTTACATCCTGAAGTTTCACCCTGAACTGCCGGCCGGCAATATCCTTGACCTTGAGAATCTTAGAGATCTTGCCCGGCTCGAAACGCCACTGCTTGCCCTGGAATCCTTGTCAGGATTGGTGGTTCTCGACGAGGTACAGCATAAGCCTGAGATCTTTCAAACCCTGCGAGTCCTCGCGGACCGACCCGAACGCATTGCTCGGTTCCTTGTCTTGGGCAGCGCCTCCGGCGCCATGCTGAGGCAATCGTCCGAAAGCCTCGCCGGACGCATCCGCTACGTTGAACTTACGCCACTCGACCTGTCAGAGGTCGGAGCGGAGCATGCCGTCAAGTTATGGGTTCGAGGCGGCTATCCCGAGTCCTTCCTTGCTCCCGATGAAGAGGAAAGCTACGCCTGGAGATCTGATTTTATCGATACTTTCCTTCAGCGAGACTTGGGCGCGAGCATCAGAATGCCCGCGCTTGCCATGCGGCGATTTTGGACTATGCTGGCGCACCTTCATGGGGGAATGCTGAATTTATCGGATCTTGGGCGATCGCTTGGTATCTCCGACACGACCGCAAGACGGTACGTGGACTCTCTGGCCGACTCGTTCATGGTGCGTTTGCTGGCCCCATGGCATGAGAACGTCGGGTCTCGCCAAGTCAAGCGCCCGAAAGTTTACGTCCGCGATTCCGGGCTGCTTCATGCGCTACTGTCACTGAGGAATGAGTCCGATCTCCTCTCGTCTCCCCGGCTCGGGGCGTCATGGGAGGGGTTTGCGCTCGAGGAAACCATCCGGCGCAAGTCGATTCGGGACGGGGAAGCTTATTTTTGGGCGATACATGAGGAAGCGGAGATCGACCTGTTCCATATTGAGAGCGGTCGCCGCATAGGCTATGAGTTCAAGTTTACTGACTCACCGAAAGCAACACGATCCATGCGGAGGGCAATCGACGCGCTCCGGTTGGACAGCCTGACGATCATAGTTCCAAGAGGTGAGGTTTTTCAGATTGACGACACGATAAAGGTCGTTCCTTTGACGTCGCTTTGATGGGCAGCCTAAACATTGCGGATGAGCCGGTGCACGACGCACGCACCCCATTTCACCGTAGATTAGGTCTTGGTAGCTAAAGTCTTTCGCGCCACCCTCGCCCTCCTCATGCTCTCAGCGGGCGCGCTGCACTTTGCCCGGCCGCAGTTCTTCATCTCCATCGTGCCGACCTACCTCCCGTACCCCGCAGCCCTCGTGGCCGTCAGCGGAGCCGCCGAAATACTCGGTGGGATCGGCCTCCTCGTTCCCCGAACCCGCCGGTTCTCGGCCTGGGGGCTGATCGCCCTCTACATTTGCGTCTTCCCCGCGAACATCAACATGGCCCTCCATCCCGGCCACTATCCGACCGCCCTGCTCTGGCTGCGGCTCCCGTTTCAGGGGGTGCTGATCGTTTGGGCTTGCTATGTCGGACTACAGCGCGTGCCCCTTCCCAAAGTGGTGGAGGATACTCACCGCACTTCGAAATCGGCATAGTTCTAAATGCGAATATTAGCGGAGCGTAAAGGTGTACTTCGAACTAGCCTCTAGGCAGTGATTCGGAGTTGCTAAACGCCTGAATAGACTTCTCGGGCCTTGGTAAGTAGCTGGCCGTCGCTGAGGTGTCCTAAGTCGACGGTCACCGCCGCGAGGACTCGCTCGGAGACTTCCTTATGATGCACGGCCAACCAGGCGACAAAGTTGTCCATCGCGGAACTCGAGCCGGTTCCAGATCCAAATATAAGAATCTTTTGGGCGCCTTTGATACTTTTGGCGATTTGCCGGAAATAGGCATCGCTGTTCTGCTTCTCTGCGGGGCCGGCGTAATCGTGAGAACTATGGACGTGGCTTTCAAAGCCCTCGGGATCATAAGGGGTCACCATCTCAGGAACGGCCCCTTTCATCTGGGTACGGAAAACTCGAGCCTCCGAATGATCCATCACGACCAAGAGATGCTCGCCGGAACCGGACTGAACTGCTACGTCTTCAGAGCCACGAATCAGATGGCGAATTCTCTCGATTTCCTCGGCAGAAACGACATCCGAATCCTTGACAAGTTGAAATACGAGGGAGTGTCCGCCTAGGGTCACCTTCAGGCGCCCGTTGCGCTCCTCCTCAACCTCACCCAACTCGTCGAACAGCGTCCTCAGATTGCGCCATTCGAGATTGTGGGAAATGGGATGTTGAAAGACCTGCTCGTAGGTTCTCTGTGAACTTGGATTTAAAGTGTTGGTCATCGTGGCTTCTCCATACCTGATCGATCAGGTGCTCCCCCTTCCTTAGCTTACGGTGAAGTCCAGCCGAGTTAATTGCAAGGAGCCTGAAGGGTGGTCATATGCCGGTCATATTCGAAGGCGAGGGTTGGGCCGCCGCGGTGTCCCTCAGAGACCATGGACTTCGTCAGATTGTCAACGAGAGCAGAGTTCTTGTGAGCCCCGCAAGCCAACGGGCTTCCCGTTTGTACCCAGCGGCGATCAGCTATACACGATATATTAGGTTCAAGGAGCGTGGCGACGGAATCTCGCTTTTAAGAACTCCCGTGGATAGTACAGACAGTTTCTTCCCCCAGGCTGCCACAAAAAGATCGGACAATCACAACTAAGAGGGGGTCGTCCCCTTCACGGCTTACTTCGCCAGGGGATCGATCCAAGCAAGTCCAGCAAAGCGCGAGAAGTCTCGATCCGTCGAAGCCAGCGTGCCATTGGGTTCAATCGTGATCGCCGCTAACACTGCATCCGACACCAATGGGCCGGCTGCCTGGCCCTGGACGACGAGTGCGCGATGCAACTCGAGGTGCCGATGCCCGGACTGGAGAATGAGCACGTTTGGCAGTTGTAACCACCGGTGAACGATCTCGAATGAGATGTCGGGAGCAAGCGGTTTTGGGAAAACCCGAGCGTTCGTGGTTAACCTCAGAAATGCCCAAATCGTTGGCCAAGGTATGCCGACCAACGATTCGTCAGCGAAGGTGCGCTCGAGCCACTCCTTTGCGTTCGGATGGTGCTCATCTCCTTTGTTCCAAGCGTAGATTAGAATGTTCGCGTCAAGAACGATCACCGCCAGACATCACCCTCATCATGTTCTATTAGCGAACTAGTATTGTCGTAGTTCATGCCGGTGAAAGTGCCCAGGTCAACCGGTGCGATCTTGAAAGGGCTTTGAACCCGCGAAGTCTTGGCTCCTTGCAGACCGCGCCGAAGAACATCGTTGAGCAGTTTCCGAAACGGCACGCCCCGCAAGCGGCTCTCCTCCTTCAGCCGGGCGGCGACATCATCATCTAGAGTTATAGTCGTCCTGATGCTCATGATGCAAATATCATGACATCACAGCATCATTTCCGAAGCTCGTTTAGAGCCAGTGGTGGAGATGATGAGATTCGAACTCACGACCTCTGCAGTGCGATTGCAGCGCTCTCCCAGCTGAGCTACATCCCCACGGGAAGAACCGGATTATACCGGTTAGAAATGCTTAGCCAGAAGGGTAACCTCGAATCGATGGAGAAGCGGGTCACTTGGTTCAACGGCCCTGAAGAGGCCGAAGCGGCTGACAAGGCGCACTACGCCGCTATGACCCCGCAACAGCGCTTAGACGAAATGATCGAACTGCTCAACAAATGGGGGCATTGGAATGAACGAAGACTTGAGCGAGTTGCTCGCTTTGTTGAACTCCCACCAAGTTAGATTTCTGGTCATTGGCGCGCATGCGCTTGCCTTCCATGGCAAGCCAAGGTTTACAGAGGACATCGATCTGTGGGTCGATCGAACTGAGGATAACGCTGCACGTCTTGGCGCCGCCCTCGAAGAATTCGGCGCCGCGATCGGGGGAGAGGGGGTTAGCAGATTCGCGTCTCCCGACAAACAGATTGTCAGGCTTGGAGCCGCTCCAAACATGGTGGACATCCTGAACTTTGCAGGCGACGACTCATTTGCAGATGTTTGGAGTCGCGGCATTCATGGGATGATCAACGGCACGGAAGTGGTTTTCCCTTCCCGCGAGGATCTTGCGCGAATGAAACGAGCGGCAGGCCGACCACAGGATATTGCAGATATCGAGAAGCTGTCCTGACGACCTCACTTCGACATCAAGCCGTCCATCTCGATCGTCGCCACCCGAAGCCGCGAGCAGAGCACGCGGGCCACGTTCTCGTAAATCCGCGCCGCAATGTCGGGGTTCTTCATCAAAATCGCGCGCAGTTCCTTCGAACCAAAGATGGCGACTTTGGATTTTCCCGCGCTGATCACCGATGCCGAGCGGGGCTGGTCGTCGACCAGCGAGATTTCGCCAAACACGCTTCCCGCCCCAACTTCGCGAATCTCCTTTCCCGAGTAGCCATAGATCTTCGCCCTGCCGTCGAGCAGGAGAATCAGGTCAGAGTTGCGGTCGAATTGGCGTATGATCACTTCGCCGCCGTCGAATTCGCGTGTCCGGGCGATCGAAGCGAGCATCGTCGTTTGTGCGTCCTTCAATCCAAGCCCAAAGCTGTTCTGAATCCCGTCGATCAGGTCCATTGGTTTCCCATTTGCGAGCAAAGAGAAGATACCCAACCCCTCAAACTGCGTAGTATCTCGTGTGCAGTTTTGGATCGCTCTGGCCTTATTGACGCAAACCACGCACCCTCATAGCGAGGCGGCGCTTGTTTCGTCCGTGACAACGGCCAGCCCTGGCAAACCGTTCCTTGCCGCAATCTCCATGCGAATGGAGCCGACTTGGCACACTTATTGGGTGAACCCCGGCGACTCGGGGATTCCTCCGTCCATCGAGTGGAAGCTGCCGCCCGGCTGGAAAGCCGGCCCAATCCTGTGGCCCACGCCCGAAAAACTCGAGCAGGGGGGCCTCGTAAGCTACGGCTACGAGCATGAAGCGCTGCTGCTCATACGACTTACGCCTCCAGCGAACGCGGAGCCGGGCTCGTCTGCAGATCTCAAGGGACTTGTAAGTTGGCTCATCTGTCAAAGGGGATGTGTTCCCGCGTCAGAGCAAGTCGAAGTGAAGGTTAGCCTCGGAACCGAAACAGCCAACCAGGATTGGAGCGCTAGGCTGAATGGAGCCGAGGCAGTTTTGCCAGCGCCAGCCACAGCGGAACTCAGCGCCCGAATCCAGGGCCATTCAATCGTTTTAAACGTGGCTTCCACCCAAACGACAAGCGGCGCGGGAGCGTCCTTCTACCCGCTGGACGAAACCGTTGAGCCCGCCGCCCCGCAACCGGTTTCTGAAACCAAGGCCGGATTCCAAGTCGATTTGAAGATTTCCCAGTTCGCGAACGGCAAAATAATCCGTCTACGAGGGTTGCTTGTTCCGCCAAAAGGAGTTAAATTGGGAGATCGGCCTGGCGCCGTCGTCGTAGATATCCCTGTAAATCCTGGAGGAGAGAAAAGCAGATGAAGAAGAAAGCAAGCATCGCAATGTTGTTTATCGCGGCCGTTTCGGTTGCGGTCGCCGCATCCGGATCGTCCGAAAAAGCCGAGATCGGCAAAGTGTCGCCGAATTTTACGGTTAATGATTCCTATGGAAAAACAGTTAGCTTGAACGACTACCGCGGCAAATTCGTGGTGCTCGAGTGGACGAACAAGGACTGCCCCTTCGTGCACAAGCATTACGATTCAGGCAGCATGCAGTCCACGCAAGGAAAAGCGCGGGCCATGGGCGCGGTTTGGTTCTCGGTCATTACGTCGGCGCCTGGCGAGCAGGGTTACCTGGCGGCTGGCGAGGTCAACCAATACCGAAAAGAGAACAAGGTGAAGTCGAACGCGACCCTGTTGGATGGCAACGGTACGGTGGGCCGAATCTACAACGCGCGCACGACGCCGCAAATCGTTGTGATCAATCCCAAGGGAGTTGTGATTTATAACGGCGCGATCGACGACCGACCTTCGCCCGATCCCGATTCGCTCAAAGGCGCGAGGAACTATGCCCTTGAGGCCCTCAATGAAGCGATGAACGGTAAGCCCGTAGCCGTCTCAACCAGCCGCCCATACGGTTGCTCGGTAAAATACGCGGACGAATAACCGAAGTCAGGGCCTTGGGCCTTGAGCATTAGGCCTTGGGGTAGGGAGTCGCCGTAGTTGACTAGTTGGGGCCCAAAATAGTAGAGACTAAGACCGGTCCGCCGGGGTCCACTCCAAGGCCCAAGGCCCAAGGCCCAAGGCCCAAGGCCCAAGGCCCAGGGCCCAAGGCCCAAGGCCCAAGGCCCAGGGCCCAAGGCCTAACACCTAACCCGCAATGTCCGAAATCGAAACCTCTGACGATCCTCGCCTGAAGTTTGCTTTTCCCAAGCTGACTGCCGAAGAGATCGTGCTTCTCGAGCCGTTCGGCACGAAAACAAAAGTTGCCAAAGAGGACCCCGTTTGGAGTGCGGGCGATCGGGACCTGTGCATGTTCGTGGTCGTGTCGGGCGCGATCGAGATTCTTGACGGCCGTACAAGGAAGCATGTCGCCACCCACCAGCCCGGTGGGTTTTCCGGTGACGTCGACGTTTTGAGCGGACGTCCCGCGCTGGTTCACGGCATCGCCACCGAAGACACGGAGGTTCTCAAGGTACCGGCAGACTGCGTCAAAGCGATCGTCGGCGAGCATCCGCAGCTTGGCGAGAAGATCCTCCGCGCGTTTCTCATGCGCCGTACGCTCTTGATGGAGTACGCCAAGATCGGCCCCTACGTGCTAGGTTCGCGCTACAGCCCGGATACCCTTAGGATTCGCGAGTTTCTCTCCCGAAACCACATTCCGCACTACTGGGAAGACTTGGAATCTTCGGACACGGACAAGATGTTGCGCCAGTTCGATTTGACTGAGGACCAGACCCCCATCGTCGTGGTTACGACTTGCGACGAGTTCCTCACGCGGCCATCGAATGCGGAGTTGGGCAAGGCGCTGGGCATCCTGCGACCCATCGAGTCAAAGGTCTACGATCTGGTGGTTGTGGGCGCTGGCCCGGCTGGGTTGGCCGCCGCCGTTTACGGGGCGAGCGAGGGGTTGAGCACGCTTGTCGTCGATTCGAACAGCCCTGGCGGGCAAGCCGGAACTAGTAGCCGGATCGAGAATTACATGGGTTTTCCATTCGGCGTGACTGGCCAGGTCCTCGCCGATGGCGCCGTGATTCAGGCCGAGCGCTTCGGCGCACAACTCGTCCTGCCAGCGAACGTGACCAACATCACCTGCGGCGAAGCGGGCGGCCATTCGGTGGAAGTCGAAGGCAAAAGGAAGATCGATTGCAAGTGCGTCATCCTGGCTTCGGGAGCTTCCTACCGTAAGTTGGACATTGACGGAGTGGAGCGGTTCGAAGGCCGCGGAATTTACTATTCGGCAACCCACGTCGAGCGGCTGCTCTGCGAAAAGAGCTCGGTCGCCGTTGTTGGTGGCGGAAACTCAGCCGGCCAGGCCGCCGTTTTCATGGCCGAGAACGCGGACCGAGTGTTTTTGATTCTACGGGGCGACGACCTGCGGAAGACCATGTCCAGCTATCTCGCCCGGCGCATCGAGACCTCGCCTAAGATCACCTTGCTCCTCAACTCGGAGATATGCGAACTGCGCGGTGAGGACCATGTCGAGGAAGCGCTCATCGCCGACCGCAAAACGGGAGGTTCAAGAGTAGAGAAGATTGCAGGAGTCTTCGTCATGATCGGAGCCGTTCCCCATACGCAATGGCTGCCCGACAAGATAGCGAGGGACTCTAAAGGCTTTATTTACACGGGCCCCGGCCTGATCCAAAAGGGCCTCTGGTCAGAACAACGCCCGCCATTCTTCCTAGAAACAACTTGCCCAGGGGTCTTCGCCGCAGGCGATGCCCGCCACGACTCCGTCAAGCGCGTGGCTTCGGCGGTGGGCGAAGGCTCGATGGCCGTCGCCTTCGTTCATCAATACCTGTCGCTTTAACCCCTGGAGTGCGGCGATTCCTTCGCCGCTTTGAATGCGCCGATATTTCGGCGCTCCACGTCCTTGAGCTGGCGCGGCGAAGGAATCGCCGCTTTAATAGCGGCGCAGGAATCGCCGCACCTCCAGAGCGCTTTACCGCATCATTTATTTCAAGTTGAGGATCGTCCCAACCGCCGCTGGGCCTTCTGCCTTTCCCCCGCGAACCACGTACACGCCCGGCCCCCTTTCTTGCAAGTCTGGCCGAATAGGGCCCTTCGCCTGCGCCACGAGCGCAAATGGGTACAAACCAACCAGCTTCCGGGTCACGGCCTCTGCATCGCGTCCAACTACAATGAGGGCGGTCCCGGTTTCCGCCTGCCTGGCCGCACAATAAAACCCGGCGGCATGCAAACCCAAGGCTGTAGCAGCCGGGGTGAACTGCCGGATCGCGGCCTTGACGTCTGTCGAGAACTCGTCTGCGACAGAATGTAACCGCCGGTTGCCTTGGAGCAACACCGAATAGGCGTTCATCAACCGAATCTCCCTCGCGGTGCAAGACTCGTAGAGGTTGTCTGCGACCTCAGGAGTTAGGTAGTTGAGGGGCAACCCGTGGGGCGATCCTCTGGCCATGAGCCATGCGCCCGGGGTGTTTAGCTCAAAAAGCGCCTTAGCCTGCTTCAGTACCTGCAGCCCGTTTTCGAAGCTCTTGACGTTGCCTGTCGTCAGATAGTCCTGAAGCGAGGCGTCCGCGTATCCCAGGTAATCGGTGAGTTCCACGGCGCCCGATTGAGTGTGCATCCGATGCCGGATATCGGCCCCGTCCCGAAGCGGCTCGAGGCGGCTTTTCACATCGAGCGCCTTGCGAAGCCGGATCGCGTCGTTCCAATACCGCGCGCATTCGATAAGGCGGGCGGAAACGTAGCCGTTTACATCCGCGTAGCCGACAACTCCAAAACGTGGTTGAGCGGCATCCTTGGCGGACCGCATCTCGTGCAGCACCCGGCTTAGCCTCGTTCCCTGAAAGAAAGGGACTGACGGGTCCGACACGTAGGGAACCATTTGTCCGTTCTTATCAAGGCTCATGTTCAGGTTGGTTATGGCCCATCGCCGGTCCTTTTCCGGGATCACGTTCGAGGCCCAAAAGGATCGGAAGTCCTTGACTCCGAAACTGCAGCGCGCGCTTCGTCCGTTCTCAGCCTCGTCGCCGATGCGCGCGGACGACAACAAGCTCAGATTGGGGGCGAACTGGTCTACCAGACAATCAAAAGTGTTCAGGGCTATCCGTTTCGCGTAGGGGTCGCGGGCGAGTCCGGCGTAAAGAGCGGTCGCTTCCATCATTTCCGAGTTCACCACCGCGACCTTATCGAATTGCAGATCGGACCAGTCGCGGTTCGCCATTCGGAAGAATCCGCCGTCCATCCAGTCCACGATGGGCGACCTCAATAGCGGATCCATTCCCTGGCGGGCCAAAGGGAGGTCGTCGAGCATCAGTTCGAAGCGGTATGCAGTTGGCTTGAGCTGCTGAAGATCGTCCTCTGGGAATCCGCCATGGACCTTGTCGGTCGCGGCGTCCAGCGTTTTCAGGAGCGCATCCCAGTCGAGCGGCGTCGGCGGCGCCGGACTCATCAGGGCATTGATGTCCGAGAGCAAGAGCTTTGTTGAGGAGCTGCTTCGGACGGCGTCGGGGTTGACGGCCGCTTTCCCGTTCAACAAGTCTTGGGTCACGGCCAGGTTGTCGGACCGCTCCGAGAGCACGCCTGACTGCAAAAAGTCGTAGAAGGCGCCTGTGGGCGACAAGATGAACGCTTGGCATCCTCGGTCGAGACCAATGGTGTGATAGGAAAGGGGGAAGTAGGCGTTGAGCCATTCGGGGGATTCGTCGCAATCGATGCGCACCGGTAGGTAGTCGCTTCCGATGAGCGCCTGGAAGTCGCCATCGGCAAACGAGGTTTTGTCCGCGATGCGCCCTTCACGACTCCACTCGGCCCCGGTCAGGACGAGAATGGGCCTGTTCAACTGAACTGCTTCGGTAAAGTCGCTGTCCAAGAGCTGCAGCCACCGGATCGGTTCGTTTTGGGCTTGCTCGAGGAATCCCCCTTTGTCCGCATAGTTGCTGAAAGAATGGGCTTGGGGCGGGATGAGCGGACGTAGAACTCGCGCGAGAGCCCCTAGGATTGCCAGAATCGTGACCACCGCGGTGACCACGGCGAACCTGGGCTTCCTGCTCATCCCTTCAACTCTCCTTCACCTGTGATAAACTCAATCAAATGTCCATCTCTATCGACGAAGTTCGCCACGTCGCGCGACTCGCACGCCTCGAGCTCGATGATTCCGAAATCCTGGCGCTTCAGGGTGAGCTTAACTCGCTTCTGGGTCACTTTGCCGATATCCAATCAATGGACGTAACTGGAATCGAACCGACTTCGCACGCGGTTGCAGTTCAGAACGTTTGGGCTGAAGACACTCCTGGGATTTGTCTTTCCCGAGAAGCAGCCCTGCGAAACGCGCCCCTTAGCAAGGCCGGGTTGTTCGTGGTACCCACGATTATCGAGGATTAGGCTTTGCTCACACGCCTTTCCGCTGCCGAACTCGCGGCGATGCTTCGCGAAAAGAAGGTTTCGGCCGTCGAAGTCGCCGAGGCATATCTGAAGCGGATCGAGGAGCAAGACCCCAAGTACGGCTGCTTTCTCACCGTCGATCCCGAGTTCACGCTCGAATCGGCTCGGGCGGCCGACGCGAAGATCGCTGAAGGCGAGGTCGGCCCTCTCACAGGCGTTCCCGTAGCCCTCAAGGACAACATGTCCACCAAGGGGTTGCGAACAACCTGCGCATCCAAGATCCTATCTGACTACATACCGCCTTATGACGCTTCCATCGTACTTCGCCTGAAAGCGGAAGGCTCCGTCATCCTCGGCAAAACGAACTTGGACGAGTTCGCGATGGGAACGTCGACCGAGTTCAGCGCCTACCAACTGACCCGCAATCCCTGGGACACCCAGCGTTCGCCAGGAGGCAGTTCGGGCGGTTCGGCCGCCGCCGTCGGGGCCGAGTTGGCGCCTGTGTCGCTCGGGTCGGATACGGGCGGGTCCATTCGTCAGCCGGCCGCCCTTTGCGGCGTGGTGGGTTTCAAACCAACTTATGGCCGCGTATCGCGCTACGGCCTGATCGCTTTCGGGTCCAGCCTTGACCAAATCGGGCCGCTCGCTCGCTCGGTGGAAGACGCCGCGCTTCTCAGCCAGGTCATATCTGGGCACGACTCGTTCGACAGCACATCCTTGAACATGGCGCCGATTCAGATCGGCCACATCCGCGACGGTTCCCTTAAGGGGCTCAAAGTCGCTTTGCCCAAGGAGCTCTTCTCCGACACGAACGACCCGGGCGTGCTTGCCGCGGTTCACGCGGCCATCGACAAGCTGAAGTTGGAAGGGGTCCAGTTCAGCGAGATCACGCTGCCTTCTATCGCCTATGGAGTGACGACGTATTACATCATCGCGCCGGCGGAGGCGAGCAGCAATCTAGCGCGGTTCGACGGGGTCCGTTACGGACCCCGGAGCGAAGGCGCCGGCCACATAGGCATGATGGAGCGAACGCGGGCGGAAGGCTTTGGCCATGAGGTCAAGGTGAGGATCATGATCGGGACCTATGCCCTATCCGCAGGCTACTACGACGCCTATTATCTGAAAGCGCAGCAAGTGCGGGCACTCATGAGAAACGAGTTCGACAAAGCTTTTCAGGATTACGATTTCATCCTGTCGCCAACCAGCCCGTCCCCGGCGTTCAAGCTTGGCGAGCTGAAGCAAGACCCGATGGCGCTGAAGCTGCTGGACTACTGCACGATCCCAGCGAACCTTGGTGGAAATCCCGCCATTTCGCTCAACTGCGGCTTCTGCCAAAAGGACGGCGTAAAGCTTCCGGTTGGGCTCCAACTGATGGCTGCGAACCTGGAGGACGAGCGGCTGCTGCAAACCGCCTTTTGCGTCGAGAAGACCCTCAGCGCCACCGAGCGACCGCCAATTTCGTAGCAAGAGTGAGATGAACGACGTCCAGAGGCAAGATCGGAAGCTGTTCATCCAGGAGTTATTCCGAGCCGGCCGTCTGTTTTCGGTTGCATTGGGCCTCTTCTTAGTTTTCGGAGTCTCGCGGCTCTGGGACCAGGCGGGCCGGGAACTTGCCATCCTCCTTGTGGGTGGTGGAGCGATCGCCGCGGCTTGGCTCATCGGCGCCCGCAACGTCTCGGTCACCAAGCGATTCTATAACAAGCGCTACAAGGCGCTATGGGATGGCTGCAAAGACCGCCTTTCCAGGTTTGACGAGGTCCTTGGGAAAATGCGGCGGGAGCAGGTCGCCGACCTCCAGGAGATGCCGAAGACCATTCGGCGGGTGGGGGAGAGCCTCTACTACGCATTGAGGCGGGCCGACATGATCGCTTTCGAGGTCTCCAAGACCGAGAGCGAGGTTTACGCCGCCCCGCCAACCTGGCAAGCGCCTTCGCACGACGCTCAAGCAAAGGAACTCTACCGAATCGCCGACAAGAACATCGCCGAATATCGCCACCAATTCGCGGGAGTGATGGCTGGCGTCCACCGTGCCGAAGCCCAAAGTGCGGTGTTTATGACCACGCTGGATTCGCTTCGCATGAAAATGATCGGCTATCGGCTCGTGGGCCGGGGCCCCGAACTCTCGAGCATGGACTTCCTCGAAGCGATGGGTGAAGCCAAGCTTCAGCTAAGTGCGATCGACCAAGCTCTCGAGGAGCTGGACTTCTCGCAGTTTCCCAAGATGATCGCAGCGGTACCACCACCGCCGCCCGCACACTTAGAGAACAGGAGTTAAGGAATTAGGAATTAGGAATTAGGGCGGGGCAAGATTCTTTCCTCTTCCCTCTTCCCTCTCTCCCATTTCCCATTTCCTATCACCTATCACCTATCACCACTAAGATTTGCGTTCGAGAATGAACACCAAATCCGTCTTCGGAGGAATGACGCCGCCGATGCCTTTGTCACCATAGGCCAATCCGTAGGGAATAATGATCTTCCGCTTGCCTCCGACCTTCATGCCGACGATGCCTTGCTCGAACCCAGGCACCACACGGTGCTCGCCAAGGGTGATATTCATCGGGGAGACGTTGCCGCTCGAATCTTTGTGGTCGTAGGAACTGTCGAACTTCACGCCGTTGAGGAACAGCCCGGTATACAGAATTCCAACCGGATCCCCGTTCTTCGCTGGCTTGCCACTTCCCGGCGCCAAGTCGATGATCGAGTCCTTGGGTGTGGCCCCCACTTTGTCGATCCGGAGGAGTTTAACGTCGAAAAACAGCTCTGACTTGGCTGGGATTTCGCCCATGGCCTGGTCTCCGTAGGCCATCGCGGCGGGAATCGATAGCTTCCGCTCACCGCCAACTTTCATGCCCACCAACCCCAAATCCCAACCCTTGATAACTTCGCCCGCGCCAAGAGTGAACGCAAAGGTCGCCTTGTTCGAGTTCTCGTCGAACACCTTTCCATTCTTGAGTGTGCCCTTATAAACCATCGTTAGCAAGTCGCCATTAACCGCTTTCGGGCCGGAACCGGTGTGTACGTCGACGACAGACAGTCCGCCCGATTGGGCAAGAACGAGAGCAAGGATCAATGAGTCAACCATGGGGAGATTTTAGCCTACTTCGAGCAAGGGTGGTAATGGCGCGCGTAAGTTTGGATGATCGGGCCGTCAGACTAGCAGGGGCTGCTGAGCCCCAACCTTTCACTTATCACCATGCGCGTTGCACCCCAAAAACCTTGCACCCAAAAGGAGTTGGCCTGTAAGCCGGATTCTGTATTTGTGTGGCGATTTGTCTATGCGGCCAACCCGGAGGGTCGGCGGGCAGCGTCATCCCCTCCCTATTTGGCCTTGCTTCCAGCGGGGTTTGCCCGGCCGCGCGGTTACCCGCGACGCCGGTGCGCTCTTACCGCACCATTTCACCCTTACCCCGGCAAGCCGGGGCGGTTTGTTTCTGTGGCACTTTCCGTCGAGTCGCCTCGCCCCGGCTTGCGCCGGGCGCCGCGCCCTATGAAGTCCGGACTTTCCTCCCCGATCGCTCAGGGCCACCACCCGGCCAACTCCGACAGAGTATAGCTCTAATGGTCTTTTGCGCCATTTCACCATAGGCATTTAGGTTCAAACTCAACCGAATTCGTGGTTCCGGTGTATTATTTCTTAAGCCTCGCGCGTGTGAGGGTTGCGCCGAAGGATGAATACCGTCGAAAGAGAGCCCATGCCTGAAACGCCGGCACCCGCGCCGATGCAGCCTCTCTGGAAGAAGCCGCAAGTGCTTCGGCTGCTCGTTATTGCTCTTTGCGCCGAGATCGGATACGCGGTCCTCAACATTTCCACGATGCCGGTGTACCTCGTGGAGAACCGGCATCTTGGGGCTACTTCGGCCGGGCTTGTGCTGACAGCGTTTTTGCTGAGCGAGGCGCTCTTCAAGAGCCCGATGGGGCACCTGGCGGACAAGTACGGGCGCAAGCGGCTGATGACCATCGGGCCGGCGCTCACGATATTTACTTCGCTCGTTTCGTTCATCGTGCCTTGGCAGCCGCACTGGCTGGAGGTCCTCGTGTTCATCATGCTGCGTGTGCTTGATGGGATCGGGGCGGCGATGCTATGGCCCGGTGCGTTTGCGAGCATGGGGGACGCGGTGGACGACTCCCAACGTCAACAGGCGATGTCGCTGCTGAACGTCTGCTACCTGCTCGGGGTCGCCCTGGCGCTGCCTTTGGGGGGCATCGTGAACGACATCGCCGCCAACTTCAGCTTCATCAACGACACGCTGGGAAAGCACTCTACGAGCCTTCTGCTCGCTACCTTTTTGTTCTGCGCGGTGGTATTCACCGGCTGGCGGTTCCTACCGAACGATGCGAAACATCCGGCCACCGAGCATGTGGAGGGCGAGGGCGGATTTAGCGACATTTTGAGCTCCTCGCGGGAAATCCCGCAGTATCTGATTCTGGCGATCGTGACCTTTGCAGGAATCGGATTCCCGATGGCGATCATCAAGCTTTTCGCCCAGCAAGAGTTCCACATGAGCGAATCGGCTTTCGGGTTCCTGGTCCTGCCAGCCGCTTTTGGGATGGCGGTGTTCAGCGTGCCCATGTCCAAGTACGGGGAGAAGCTGGGGCGCTCGAAGGCGGTGCATCTCGGAATGGGGCTCTGTTCGGCGGGGCTCGTTTTCATCTCGATGGGAGCATTCTGCCCATTCCTTCGGACGCCTCTTGTGATGGCGATCAGTGGGTTGCCAATTGGTTTCGGGTTTCTTCTCGCAATCCCTTCATGGATGGCAAGCGTGAGCGACGCCAACCCCAAGAAGCGTGCCGCGAACCTCGGCGCGGTTATGGCGGCGCAGGGGGTTGGGGCGATTATCGGCGCGCCGATTGGGGCGTTCTGCTACGAACAGCTTCAGGCCTACGGGCACCACTTCGGCCGCTATTCGCCGTTTCTAGGATGCGCGATCTGCGTCACCTGTGGGTGGCTATTGGGGATGCGGATTTTGCACGACAAGGTGGCGCCAGTGCTGGACATCGAGGATATGGAGCTGTAAAGGGGTGCATGGTGTGAGGCTGTAAGTGGGAAGTGAAAGGTAAGAGGTGAAATGACAGAGCCGGATTCTTTTGGCCTTCAATCTCTCCTTTTAACCTTTCACTTCCCACTTGCAGCCTCCCACCACACGCTTGTCATGAATTACCAGCACACGCCGAAGATATATTGGCAGGAGTAAACTTTATAAAATGGCTACAAAAATCGGAATCAACGGCTTCGGAAGAATCGGCAGACTTACGCTTCGCGCTATTCAGGCCAAATACCAGGGCCAGTTCGACGTCGTCGGCATCAACGACCTGACGGACACGAAAACCAACGCCCATCTTTTCAAATACGACACGACCTATGGGCCTTTTAACGGAACCGTGGAGCATGACGAGAACTCGATTACCGTCAACGGCGACAAGATCAAGATTTTTGCCGAATCCGATCCGGCCAGCATCCCTTGGGATTCCGTTGGCGCCGAGATCGTAATCGAGAGTACGGGCCGATTTACGGACGCCACAAAGGCGAAGGCTCACCTCGGCAAGAGCGTCCAAAAGGTGATCATCAGCGCTCCTGCGAAAAACGAGGACTTGACGATCGTGCTCGGCGTTAACGATGAGATGTATGACCCGGCCAAGCACCACGTGATTTCCAACGCCTCCTGCACCACGAACGGCCTTGCACCGGTGGCCAAGGTGCTTCATGAGAAGTTCGGTATCGAGAAGGGCTTCTTGACTACGGTTCACTCCTACACGAATTCGCAGAAGACGGTCGACACGGCCGCGAAAGACCTTCGCGACGCCCGAGCGGCGGCGGAAAACATCGTGCCGAGCAGCACAGGCGCGGCCAAAGCGGTTGGGCTGGTCATTCCCGAGTTGAAGGGCAAGTTCACGGGAATGGCGTTCCGCATTCCGACCCGAACGGTCAGCGTAGTCGACTTCACCGCTCTGCTCAAGAAGGACGCTTCGGTTGAAGAGATCAACGCGGCGATGAAGTCTTATGCCAGCGGACCGATGCTCGGCATTCTCCAGTACAGCGACGAAGAGTTGGTCAGCAGCGACCTCATCGGCAACTCCTACTCGTCGATCTTCAGCGCGGTCGACACCCTCAGCCTGGGCAACCTGGTGAAGGTTATCGCATGGTACGACAACGAGTGGGGCTACAGCTGCCGCGTCGCCGACCTCTGCACGTTCTTGGTGAAGAAGGGGCTGAAGACGCTGGTCACGGCCTGATTTCAGAAGGCTTATTCCCCTCCTTTGAAGGAGGGGCTGGGGGTGGATGACGCATGTTGTCCACCTTTTTCGTTAGCGGAACACTTAGTTGGATTACCCCGTTTTATCAGGGTCGCCTTGAGTTCCTGAGGAGGCACTGGCAAATATTCCCCGCGCCAGGGTGGCTACTTGGTGGTCGGCTCTGCGTCGGCGTCATCCACCCCTCACCCCTCCTTCAAAGGAGGGGAATATTAATGCCCAACTCCCAGTAAAATGCGTTAGCGCGTGACCGAGCCTCCGAACTTAAGCGGGCAACAACCTTGGTGGCGCGCTCTCACGCGATACCAATGGCTGGTGCTCGTCGCCGCCTGGCTTGGTTGGGTGTTCGACGTGATGGACACGGCGCTTTTCAACTTCGCGAAAGCGCCCATGTTACAGGAGCTATTCCGGGGGAATAGTGCGCAAAGAGCGCAGGTCGACGCGGCATTCGCCGCTTTGCTCTTGATTGGCTGGTCGCTTGGGGGACTCCTGTTTGGGCTTCTCGCCGACCGATGGGGCCGCGTTCGGACCCTTACCGTTACTGTATTGGTCTACTGCGTGTTCACCGGCGCGACGGCTCTTTGCCGCACCTGGCAGGAGGTTGCGGTGATCCGCTTTATCACCGCCCTGGGTATCGGCGGAGAGTGGGCTGCAGGAGCGGCGCTCCTGGCGGAGACATTTCCGGATAAGGCGCGCGCCCCTGGGGCGGCGCTTCTGCAGAGCGCGGCCGCATTTGGGCCTTGGTTTGCCGCGCTAATCAGTTTCGCGGTGCCGGCCGCTGCTTGGCGGGTGCTGTTTCTTGTGGGGATTGCGCCAGCTCTCGTCACGGTGTTGATCCGATTCTGGATTCGCGAGCCCGAGCGCTGGCGAGCGGCGGCTTCATCGCGTGGCAGCGCTTGGGCGCCGCTCAAGCGGCTTTTCACCGAATCGCCCTGGAGGAAGCATGCGGCCATCGCCCTTTTCCTCGGCGTCAGCGTGATTGCGGCGTCGACGAATATCAGCTACTGGCTGCCAAATCTAACCAAATGGTCAAGTGAGGGACTTTCGCCCGACCAGATTCAAAAGCGGATCGGTCAAGTCACCTTGATTATGCATGTTGGAACGCTGGCCGGGGTGCTGCTGATGCCGTGGCTGTGCGATCTGATCGGGCGAAAACGGGCGCTGCTGGTATTTATGGTTCTTAGCCCGGCTTCCGTGGCTGCCGCAACTGCGGGTGGGCCTTCCTTCCTTCGAATCGAGCTGCTGGCGCCGGTCATGGCGTTGTTCACCATCGGGATGAGCGCCGCGTTCGTTCTGTATTTCCCGGAGCTGTTTCCGACCGCGCTTCGGGCAACAGGGATCGGGTTTGCCTACAACACGGGGCGGATTCTCGCGGCCGGCATTCCATTAGCGACGGGGTACTTGATGGGATCCACTCAGTCGGTTGGAAAGGCGGTGGCGATCACCGCGCTCGTTCCCGTGATTGGGCTTGCCGCATTGATCTTCGCTCCTGAGACAAGGGGGAGACCGTTACCGGATTAGGGATGGGTGTCTAAGGTCGATCGTTGCCGATTTCGAAGACTCAGCGACCTAAAGCCCTAAAGCGATGCATTTCAAGCGTTGAGTAGATTGGGGAGAGATTCGCCTTTACTTTTTGCGAACATTGGACATCATGATCGCGTAAGATAGAAATATCGCTTTACAAAAGATAGCGAGGGATAAAATAATGCAACAAACAGCGACAAGCACTAAGACTTATACTATCGACGAGGCCCACTCAACGATCCGATTTTGGGTACGCCACCTGATGATTTCGAAGGTACATGGCGAGATTCCCGATATTACCGGCGCGGTCGTTTACGACGAGGCCAATCCGTCCGAGACAAAGATCGACGTCACGATCAAACTCGAAAGCTTGACCACCCGCCAGGAACAGCGGGACGGCCATCTTAAGAGTGCGGATTTCTTCGACGTCGCTAACTTTCCAACGATGACGTACAAGTCCACAGGCGTGACGAAGGCAGGGGGCGAAACGTTCACGGTGAACGGCGATTTGACTCTGCATGGAGTGACCAAGCCAGTGCCCCTTACGGTCGAGGTTTCGCCAGAAATCACGAGCCCGTTTGGCGGGTTCAAGGTGGGCGTCACCGCGAAAGGGGTGCTCAACCGGGAGGACTTCGGGATGGGATGGAACCAGGTGCTGGAGGCTGGCGGCTTTGCCGTTGGCAAGGAAGTCACCTTTGAGATCGACCTGGAGCTAGATCGGCCGGCTTAACAGGGTTTAGGGAAGGGGGCTCGAGATTTTCCCGAGCCCCCGTTTCATTCTCGTGTATGCACTAAGTCGACGAGGCCCTGCCTCGGCTGGCCATTGCGAACACGTTGTAGGCAAACGAGTGGGCTTCCAGGAACGTCTTCCTGGTCCATTCGAGAGTGTAGCCGTCGATGCGGTTGATACCCTCGAGCGTCGCCGCCATGTCGGCTTCTTCCACCTTGTGGAACTCGATCTTCATGTTAACGGGCGTTTTGGGCACGTAAGCCGCTATCTCCTTGCGCCGCGCACAACCGTCTTTGGCAGCCTCGAAGATTCCCGGGCCAGTAACCTCTGGATGCAGCAGTTTGCCCATGTATTTGTGGTGTCCACTCTTAGTGGCAAAGGAGGCGACACCGGTCAATAGCTCCCTAGCTTCCAGCACGCCAGCGTCGTCGCTGCTTACCATGACCAACGGTACGCCATACGCGCCCGCCACCGCCGCGCTGGCGGCGATTTCCCCAGCTAGAGCGCCATTGATCCAAAACCGATGAAGGCCACCTGCAAGTGCGTGCTCCATGATGCCGCCCGTGGTCCCGGCCATGGCGTGATAGCCGACGAGCATGGCCGCATCGAAGCTTCCGTCGATGCCGTTCACCATGCCGTCCTTGCCGCCGCCGATTCCCGAGATCAACTCGACTCCCGATTCAAGCTCGTCGATAAGCAGGTTCTTGCAGTAAGCGTGGCCGTCCTTAACGACAACCGTAGTGGCGCCGGCCGCTTTGGCGCCCTTTACTGCCGCGTTCACATCGTGGGTCATCATCCGTCGAGCAAACGGATAGTCGTAGTGCATGCTATCCGGCGCCCCGCACTGGGAGAACGACACCAGGCCCGTGCAGCCTTCGATATCTACTGAGATGAAGACCTTCACTGCTTGCAGTGAACCTCGTCAAGGGCCTTGTTGACGCGGGTCGCGATGGCGATGATGAGGTCTTCGTCGCAGTTCAAAGGAGGGGCAATCCGGAAAGTGCGGTGGCGGGTCTCTTTGGTCAAGATTCCGTTCCGTAGGAACGCGCTGGTGGTTTCGTCGTCGTAACCTGGGACGACTTCCACCCCGACGAGGAGGCCGCGACCACGGATCTCGTGCACCACCGGGTGGTCCAACGAGTGGAGCCGGTCGTTCAGCAGTTTGCCAAGCTTGCGGCATCGCGGTTCGTAAAGACCGGAATCCAACTCGACGAGGGTCGCGATGGCGGCCGCGCACGCTAAAGGGTTTCCGCCAAAAGTGCTGCCGTGGCTGCCCGGCGTCAGCACCTCCATAATCTCCCGTTTGCCCACCACGGCGGAGATTGGCATGACACCACCGCCAAGAGCCTTGCCGAGACACATGAGGTCAGGTTCCGCGTCCTCCGCTTGCCAAGCGAACCGGAATCCGGTTCGGCAAAAACCGGTCTGAATCTCGTCCCAAACGAGTAGCACATTGTGCTGCGTGCAAAGGGTTCGCAACTCCTTCATGAAGCCAACGGGCGGCATGAGGATGCCGCCCTCGGCCTGTATGGGCTCCATGAGGACGGCGGCCGTATTGGGCGTGATCGCAGCTTTGACCGCATCGATATCTCCAAACGGAACGGAGATGAAGCCAGGAGCAAACGGCCCAAATCCGGCTCGATAATTATCCTCGCTGCTAAAACCCACTACTGTGGTTGTTCGACCGTGGAAGTTTTCATGCGCGACGATGATTTCTGCTCTATCTTGGGGCAAGCCCTTGACGCCATAAGCCCAGCGGCGGGCGATTTTAATCGCTGTTTCTACCGCCTCGGACCCCGTGTTCATGGGGCAGGCCATGTCCATTCCGGTGAACTCGCAGAGGACTCTCAGAAAGAGAGCCAATTCCCGCGTATAAACTGCCCTGCCCGTCAGCGTTACCCGCTTGCATTGCTCCCGCATGGCATCAAGAATGAGTTCGGGCGCATGGCCGAAAGCTAGGGCTGAGTAGCAGCTTACGCAGTCGATATAAACATTTCCCCGGTCGTCGGTTACCCATGGGCCATGACCCTCCACGATCGTGACGTCGATCGGGTGGTAGTTGTGCGTTCCAAAATGCAGCGTCGTCTCGAGGCATTCCTTATGAGACATTTCCGCGAGCAACGGCTCGACACCCTGTTCACGAATCGATGCGAGAGTGCGGTTGTTAACTGAACCGGCGATGTTCTTGGGGAGAGCCATACCTAGATTGTACTATGAGCCTCGCAGGGCATTGTTAGAGGGACGGTGGGCAAGGGAGAAAGCTGGTGATTGTCGAACGGGTCCGACCTTTGGAGTTCGGCTATTTCGCCCGGGTGAAAAGGTCGCGGATAATTTCCTCTATGTCGACTTCTTCAATCCCAACGTCGTTTACCGGCAGATTCTGCAGCACCGAGGAGGTTATCGTCGCGGTTTCATTTCGGTTGATTTCGAGAATGGCGCTCACCTCAGTGAACTCGATCACCTTGCCATAACGCGACACGTCTGGCTCGAGGACAGGCTGGGAAAAGATAAGTCGCAGCCTACGCGTGTCGCTGAACTGCCGGCTGAGCGTGTCGAGGGTTCCATCGAAAATGACGACGCCATGGTCGATGACAATCACCCGCCGGCATACTTCCTGGACGTCCTGCATGTAATGGCTGGTTAGCAAGATTGTGCAGTTGTCTTCCCGGTGAAGTTCCTTAAGGAAGTCCCGAATGCGCTTCTGTGACACTACATCGAGGCCGATGGTCGGCTCGTCGAGAAATACAATTTCTGGGCGATAGAGCAACGCGGCCACCAGTTCGCACTTCATGCGCTCGCCTAAGCTGAGTTTACGAACCTGGACGTTCACCTTGTCGGTTATTTGCAGCGCTTCGAGAAGCGTGTCAACCCGCGTTTTGAACTGCTTTGGGTCGACGTCGTACAGCTCCCTTAGAACGACGAAGCTGTCCCAAGCCGGCAGGTCCCACCATAGCTGCATTTTGTTTCCCATGACGAGGGAAATGCGCCGAAGCATGTCAGGTTTTCGCTGGTGGGGGGTGTAGCCTAGCACCTTTGCGGAACCAGAGGTCGGATAAAGAATGCCGGTAAGCATCTTGAGCGTGGTGGTCTTTCCCGCGCCATTTGGACCAAGAAAGCCGACCAACTCGCCCTGCTCGATCGACAAATTCACGTTTCGAACGGCGTGAACTTCGGTGACTTCGCGAGTGAAGAGGCCCTTAATGCCGCCGATGATGCCTGGCTGCTTCTTGTGAGACACATAGGTCTTGCAAAGATCGTGCGTCTCGACGGAGGCCATTGGAGGAGGATACCTATCGGATTGTAAGGATCAGTGCCACTGGAATAGCGCTGAAGAGTAAGGAGTCGATACGGTCCAAGACTCCCCCATGGCCGGGAAGAAGGGTACCGCTATCCTTCACGTCCGCCCTTCTCTTGAGATTGCTCTCGAACAGGTCTCCAGCCTGCCCGAGAATGCCGATCGCCAAACCGCAGGCGGCGCCGCGGAACATTGACACGTGGAGCCACTCGCCGAGCAGAACGGCGACGCCAATCGACGCAAGTAAGTTTGCAATGGCGCCTTCCACCGTCTTCTTCGGCGAGATCGCCGGCGCGAGTTTGTGCTTTCCGAGGGTCATGCCGACGAGGATTCCGGCTGTGTCACCGGCCCATAAGGGCAAGAAGAGCATAAGAACCTGGGCGCGGGCCGTCCATGCGAAGCTAGCCCAAACACCCCCGTGGAGAAGGATGATGGCGATCAGGGGCGCCCCGACCCAGGCAAAGAGCTCGGACACCGCCACGAAGGAGGGCTTTGGGGCGGCCGCCCCGAACTTGGCCGAGGCAAGCATTCCCGCCACGCCGAAAGCGAGAGCGCCCAGCAGGACCCAGTAGTCCGCGATTCCCTGCCGATAGGTTATCCAGGCGGCGGACAGAACGCCAAACAGGAGGACGACACAAGCGGCTAGCGCTTTGTTCGGGCGCCCCGCCATGGTCAAGAATTCCCAGCTACCGACGCCAAAGGCGGCCGAGGCCACAAGTAAAATTGGCAAAGGGTGCGTGCAGAGCAACGCACCCAAGACGATCGGAATCGCGACGAGGGCCGTCGCGATTCGCGCTTTCAATAGGTTCTGCGGGCGCTGGCGCTGGGCCGGCCGGAAAGCCGCAGGGCGACTTGGACCCGGTTCTCGCAATCCAGCTTGCGCATTACGGCACTTACCAGGTTCTTGATGCTCTGCTCTTGAAGCTGTAGCACCGCGGCAATCCGCCTATTGGGCATGCCTTGCGCGACCAGTTGCGCAACTTCCAACTCACGCTTGGTCAAGTTGCGCGGGGCGCTATAGATGGTCACCGGCTCATGCATTGTAGGAATGGCCGGCGCCATTGGCTGGCCATAGGGGCGATACATCATAGGGCCAATAAACCTTCTCACCACTTGGATGAGGGCGGCAGACCCCTCGCTCCGACGCACAACGGCGTCGGCCACGCGCTGGCCAACCGTCGACGTGGAGCTCGATACAAGCAATATCACGTTGACGTTGCTAGACGCCTTGATCTGGTTCAATTGAACCCAATCATCGGTGTCAAGCATATCGGCAACCGCAACGAGGACGTTCGGCCCTTCGTCAATGAATGCCCGGGTGATCCCGGCGACGTGCTCTCCTCCAGCAGCCACTTCAAAATTGCCCTCATGGGCCAGAAGACTAAGAATTCCATCGCGCAATAACGCGTCTCTGCAAACTACTACTACCCGCATCTCAATTATATGGTACGATATCCGCCTGCCAAATTGCGCCAATTTAGCACAAAATATCTCTAAACCCGTTTGGGTTACTAGGTTCCTCGATAGCCTAAATCGTACCGTAAACCTACAGCGCTACAAATTTGCTGAAAGGGGTGCGGTCAAAAGACCTTACCGGTGATCTTGTAAACTCCGTTACCTCTGGCGCGAATCGGCACGCTGGTCAGAATGTGGCCCTGGTGTAGGTCCTTGTGGAGAAGCAATAGTGTACCCCGCGCGACGTCCGGGCCGGCGAACTGGGCAACGGCGGGTTTGTCCACGGTCAGCTCGACGGTAACCGGGAATACCGATGAGTCGGCATCGCCAAGTCCCTCCACATCTAGGCCGACCGACGTCGTTCGTCCTGAAATGGTCGGCCTTCCCGGAGCGAGAAATATCAGGGAGACGATGCTGACACGGGCCGTGCTCTCCTCGCCGTTTTCCTCAACGGTGAATTGAACCGAGCCGAGTTTGTCGGCTGGTGCGGTTACATAACATTCGTGGGATCCTTCTGCCAACACTCCAATTGAGCGTCCGTTGATGGTGGCAAACGTTTTGGCTCGATCGCCGTCGAAGGCGCCCGCGACGCCCAACGAAAAACCTGCCTGCACGACGCGGGAGTCGGTCGATGGCACGGGCGCATCGTCTTGGGGCAACTGGACGTCCTCTTCGGCGAGCACGTGCCCCGATGCGTCCTCGAGGTCGACTTTGAGGGCCAGATCCGCGGCTACCGCCGTGAAAACGGTGTTCGGGACGCCGATCCGTTGATCCCCGACCCGCACGAAAAGAGAGGATAGGTACTCCAGATTTCGATGCTGCGTCTCCCAGTCCCCTGTGCTCGAAGCGAATGCCGATCCCGAAATGCGGTCTCCCGCCGCGATTCGGTTGGGCAGGTAGACCATTACTAGTCCGTTCGGCGTCTTAAGCGCGATCTCGCGTGGAGCAACCATGGGCTCGTGGCTGGCGCTTACGGGCGCCACAAGCGGGGCATTTTGCGCAGGCAAAACGAAGCACGTGAGAAATCCGATCATTTCTGCTTGGAACGACGGCATGAGTCGTGCCAAATAGCACAAACGTTTTTCGTTTCGCCGTCTAACTTAGAGGGACGGGCCCTTTCGTTTCCATGTGGTCCCGTCCGGCGAGTCCCGCAGTTCAATGCCTTCGGCGTCGAGGGCGCCGCGAATTTCGTCGGCCCGGGCAAAATCTCGGTTCTTCTTCGCCTCCGCGCGCTCGGCGATCATCTGGCCTATTTTCTCCTCGTCGATCCCGGGGCTCTTTGCCACTCTCGATGCACCCACGCACTCCGGCTCGTTCGAACGCACAATCCCCAGCAGCGCGTTGGTTTTGTCCAGAAACTCCTTTGCGGACTTGGCGGACGCGGCGTTCAAACCGTCGGCCTCTCGGAGGATTACGCGGGTGCCTTCGAGGGCCTTGGCAAGGGCCACCGAGGTGTTCAGATTCTCGCACATCGCGTCCAGCATCTGGTCGTACAAGTCTTTGAGAGGCTCGCCCACCGTATCGTTTCCTGCGGCGCCGGTCTTGAGCGCCTGATTCACCGCCTGATCGCAGAGTTTGTACCTCTCAATTTTGGAAGTCGCGTCCCGGAGCAGGTCCATCGTGAAGTTGTGAGGAACGCCGAAGTTCTGTGAAATCAGCGCGTACCTGAGCGCGAGCGGCTCCGCGCCCTTACCGTCAACGAGGTCGCGTACCGTGAAGAAGTTCCCCGAGCTCTTGGACATCTTCTCTCCGTTCACTTGCAAGAACTTGGTGTGAACCCAATGGTTCGAAAATCGCTTGCCGGTGAGAGATTCGGATTGGGCTATCTCGCATTCGTGATGGGGAAAGATCAGGTCCTCGCCGCCCGCGTGCAGATCGATGGTCTCGCCGAGGTACTCCATCGCCATGACGCTGCATTCGATGTGCCAGCCGGGGAAGCCCCAGCCCCATGGGCTGAACCATTGCATCAGGTGTTTGTCGTCCTTCTTCCAAAGGGCGAAGTCTCTTGGGTCTTCCTTGTTGTCGTCCTGAACGACGTCCCTTACTCCGGTGTAAAGCTGGTCTTTATCGATATTGCCGGAAAGCTCGCCGTACTTTGCGAAACTGCTGACCCGGAAATAAGCGCCCGTCGGAGTTTCATAGGCGTGGCCGTCGTCGATCAGCTTCTTTACCGCCAATATCTGCTCACGCATATGTTGAGTCGCCTTGGCCCAGACCAACGGCCTCTGGAGATTGAGGCGCGCCCAATCGTCCTTGAACGCCGTGGTGTAGTAATCGGCCAAGTCCCAAACGTTGGTGAATTGCTCGCCCTCCTTCGACTTCAGGCCTTTCTCCATCTTGTCCTCGCCCGACTCGGCATCGTCGGCGGTCAAGTGTCCGACGTCGGTGATGTTGGTGACGTAGCTCACCCTCCAACCGAGGGCCTCGGCCGTACGGCAAACGAGATCGCCGGTCAAGAAGGTTCTGAAGTTCCCGATGTGGGCGTAACTGTACACTGTGGGGCCGCACGAATAGAACTTAAGATGCTTCGGCTCGAGCGTCTTAAGCTCCTTAATCTGGTGCGAAAAAGTATCGTAGAGTCGGAATATGCGTTCGGCCATGCCAGTTTGATCTTACCGTCTCGATGCGATCCGGTCTTGCTCCAAGTCAAGGAGTACGAGGGGCGCATCCGATACGTCGGCAGGATCGGGCTGGTAGCCGTTCGGTGTTATCGGACCATAGAGGGCGTTCGGGTGGCCGCCCCGGTAAGCCCAACCCTGGTCGCCGTAGCTCCAGTGCCAGTACTCGCTGGGATAGTTCGTCAAGCCGGTTGGGCTAATCGCTTCCCAAAGCAGCTTGCGAGTCTTCCGCGCATCTTCTGACAGACCTGGCGGATCGAATTCGAAACAGATCGGGTCGCGCCATGTATAAGGAGACCAGTGATCTTGAATTCGTCCATCGATGTCCGCGAGCACCAAATCCACGGCGCCTCCGGTGCTGTGGGGCGGGGGCACCTGGCCATGAATAGGCGCCGTATAACGGTTAACCACCCGCTTGAGCGTCACGTCAGACCATTCGGGGTGGCGCTCCTTGAACCGGTTCCATGTACCCATATACATGCGCTTCTGAATATGAGGCGGTCGCCAACCCTCGACGATTGCGAGCCTGAATCCGCGTTTCATTAGCCACTCGTTGGCTTGGCATAGCATCGTTGCCATCGATTTCCGCGCCAGCGTTTCGCGGCGGTATTTGAAGCGGGGGTCGTCCAAGATCAGGTCGGGACATTCGGCGAGAAAGTCGACGAGCGGCTCGCCGTTGTCGATGATCTTGATGTGCTTGAGTTGACTAACTGGTTCGGCAATGGAGAGCTTCATGTGGAGTCTCCATGTTTACCGCAAACGAGGGGCCGTGCTGCCCATCTAATTCGGATCGGACGAGTTACCCGAGCAGTTCAATGTACAGATTTCCTAGCCAGCCGAATCTAGTTGAAGCCTAAGTCCCTTTGGGATCAGGATAAGGTCGAGAAGGTCAAAAGCCCATCCCGCAAGCAGCGCCAGCACTGCAGCCGGGATTGCTCCCTGGAGGACGGTAGGCATGTCGTTCACGGCAAGTCCCGCCACGATGGGGTCACCCAGGCCTCCCTGACCGATTAGCGCGGCGAGCGTCGCAGTACCGATATTGATCACGCAGGAGGTTTTAATTCCCGCGAGGATCGTTCGCGAGGCCATCGGAAGGTAAATCTTGACAAGTCTTGCCCCAGGTTCGAGGCCGAGCGCCTCGGCCGATTCGCGAATCGAGATCGGGATGCTTTGGATGCCGACGGCCGTATTCCGAACGATTGGAAGCAGGCTATACAGGAAGAGGGCGAGAATCGCCGTGTAAGGGCTCAGGCCGAGGAAAGGCACCGCGACCAGGAGGGTTAGAAGCGCGAGCGAAGGAATGGTCTGCACCATTCCGGTGAAGCCCAAAATGAATTGGCTTAGCAAGCCCCTGCGACTGGCGACGATCCCTAATGGCAGGCCGACGAGGATTGCGAGCAGAAGCGATGCGCCCACGAGTTCGAGGTGTTGCAGCGTCCACTTGCCGATATTCGGCCACATCCTATTTGCGGGTGCGCGAACATCCCCTGGGGATTTCGCGAAATACAAGCCCGCGGCATGCTCGACGTCCTTCGTTTTCGCCTCGTCGACGTTCATCGCAATCATGTGACCTTCGTCGATCGTTCCGCCAATTGAGTTCAATGCGTCCACCGCTTCCTTAGGAATCGACGTGCGGTACAGGTAGACGGCCCGGTATTTGGGGAAGAAGCCGAGATCGTCTTTCAGCACGGTCAAGTTGAACTGGCCGATCTGTGCGTCCGTCGAATACGCGTCGGTGATGTCGAGGGCCTTGCTGGTTAACGCGGTGTAAGCGATTCCGTGATCGATCCCGGTCACGTTCGGAAAGTTCAGGCCATACTTCGCGCTGAGCGGTTCCCAACCATCCTTTCGCTTGAGAAACTCATGAGAGAGCTCGATCTTGAGATCGGAATGCGTCTTTAGGTCCGAGATCGTTTTTATCCCGAGCTGGTCGGCCTGCTCCTTGCGCATCACCAGGGCATAGGTGTCGTCAAAGCCAAGTTGCTTGGACATTCCAACCCCATACTCCTTTAGCGCATCGGAGATCTCCTGGTCCGTCATCGGGCCGGCGTGCTTCAAGATTTCTTCGCTGACGGTTCCCGTGTATTCCGGATAGATGTCGATGTCCCCGGACTTTAAAGCCTGCCAAACGATCGATGTCGCGCCGATCTCCTGGCGGTGAACGACGTCGAACCCCTTTGCCTCTAAAGCCCGCTTTGCAATCTCGCCGAGGATGCTCGACTCGGGGAATTTCTTCGAGGCGATCGTGAGTTCCTTACTTTGCGCCAGAACTTGGCACGCAAGCAAAAGGGAGAATAGGAGCAATGTAACTCGTTTCATAAAGCCACCAAGCTCCGCTGAGCGTATAGGAAGGCCTTGACGAAATCGTCCGCCGGCCTCTCCGTAAAATCTTCCAGACGGCCTTTCTGCACGACCTGGCCATCGTTAAGAAGGATCAGTTCGTCGCCCAGATAACCTGCCTCGCCCATGTCGTGAGTCACGAAGATGACGGTCTGCTTCAACTGCTGGAAGACGTCCTTTAAATCGGATTGAAGCTGGGATCGGACCATGGGGTCGAGGGCGGCAAGCGGCTCGTCCAGCAGCAATACTTGCGGTTCGAGCATAAGGGCACGCATGAGGCTTACGCGCTGCCTTTGGCCGCCCGAAAGCTCGACCGGAAACCGACCCAAGCCGTCCTGCGGAAATCGGGTCAGCGCGCAAAGGTCCGCCAGACGCTTTTCGATTCTGTCGGCGCTCCAGCCCAGGTGCTGGGCCATGACCGAGGCGTTCTCGGCCGCGTTCATGTGGGGGAACAGGCCTCCATCCTGAACCACGTAGCCCATTTTTCTGCGCGTTTCGGTCCAGTTTTCTATCGTCTGTCCATCCAACTGGACCTGCCCGCTGGACGGCTGAATCAGCCCCATCACCAGCCGCAGCAGAGTGGACTTTCCACATCCGCTCGGGCCGATGAGCGCGGTCGTTTTCTCCCGCGAGAACTCATGGGTGAGCGGCTTTAGCGCTTGATTCGTCCCGTAAGTCTTTGAAATATCCTTTAGCTCAATCATCCGCGCACCTTAGGCCAAGGAAACCTTGGCGGTATGTGGGAACATACCAGTTTCGGAAGGTTCGCCTCAAAATTGGGCCGGCGGTAGCCCAAGACCCTCCCCTGCATACCTTATGCAAGCCCTCCATATGATCCTTGGAATACCCGTCGTATGGAAAGGCTTCGAAGCCTGGGTAGGGCAAAAAGGCGCTGGACGTCCATTCCCACATGTTTCCAGCAAGGTCGAGGATGCCGTCAGTGCTTGCCCCGCAGGACTTTGAGCCGACCGGCTCGGGCCCCCACGAGTCGATTCCGAAGACCGCCGTCGCTCCGTTTGGAGGCTCAAATCCCCATGGGAACGGCCGGTTCGGTTTTCTGGAATCTGATCGGCCCGCGGCGTACTCCCATTCGGTTTCGGTCGGGAAGCGCTTGCCACGCCAGGTTAGGTAGGCCTCCGCTTCGTACCAACTGATGCTTCCTACCGGCTCGTTCGGCCGCATTTGCCTGACGCCGAGACAGCCGATTGCGATGAAACCCTGCTTGGTGGCGCGCCAGTACTCCGGCATGGAAGCCTCTTCCGTGCATTTCCAAGCCCAACCGGCGCCCGACCATAGCTCTGGCCTGGAATACCCTCCGTCTTTCATAAAGGCCAGCCAATGGCTAACCGTTACCAGCGTTTTTGAGAGCCTGAACTCCCCAACCACAACCTCGTGGGCGCGCTTCTCGTTATCGTACACGCAGGTTGAGTTGGAACCCATTTCGAAAACGCCGCCGGATATCGCCACATACTCCTCTGCCCGGGGCTCTGGCCATGGCGCCGGCTCTTGTGAAACCTCCTGGGGCTCTTTGAGCCGAATAAGTTGAAGCATTTCGCAGATCGTTTCCTGATGTTGGCATTCGTGCTGCATGGCGAAATCCCATGCGTAACCCTCGCGAAGGAAAGAGTCCTGGTCGTCCAGCGCCGCTGCTTCTAAATCGACTAACGACCGCCGCCGGGTGTCGGCAAGGTATTGAACAATTTGGTCCCGTGAAGGCAGATTGACGCGATTGTCCTTCGGGTTCTCTGGTAGGTCGGCAAACAGGAAGGAGAGTTGGTCGTCGATGACCGGGCGCCCCATCGCCTTATGCGAAACCCAATACTCCTCGGTTCGACCTACGTGGCCAAAATGCCAACCGATTGGACTATAAAAGCTGTGAACCCGCACCTTGAGGAACTCGTCAGGTACCAGCCCCAGGAGCCAGAGAGTCCTTCGGCGAACCGTTTCCAGGGCGTCGCGAAGTGCTTCCTTGCGAGGTTCCATGCTTAGAAGACGGGCTTAAGAAGAAAGAGAGCGAACCAACCCTTAGCATCCGACCACCGGCTTTCGATGGCGAAGCCGCTCGCTTTGGCAATGCTATGCGCTTCGGCCAGCGTGTATTTGCGGCTGTTTTCGGTGTGGATGGTCTCTCCCTCCAGAAAATGAAAAGTTTCGCCGATCGCCCTGATGGTCACGTCCTGCTGTCTGTTGGACTCGAGCAGCATTTCGACCCGGCCCTTATCGGCCAAGTAGGGGGCGCGATGGTCGAATCCGGACAGGTCGAAATTTGCGCCGAGGCTGCGATTGATTCGCGCGAGGACGTTCTTGTTGAACGTCGCGGTAACCCCTTCCAAGTCGTTATAAGCGGGTTCGATAATCGATGGATCCTTCGCCAGGTCCATGCCAATAAGCAGCCTGTCAGTTGGATTCATCGAGCCTTGAAGCTTGGACAGGAAAGCACAAGCCTCGTCGTCCTCGAGGTTTCCTATGTTGCTGCCGAGAAAGAGATAAAGCCGGGGGCAATCCGTTTCCGGAATGAGATCGACCGCGTCGAAATACTCCGCAGCGACCGCGACGACCTTCAACCCGGCGTAATCGTCCAGGAGATTCTGGGCCGCTCTCTTTAGATAGTCGACCGCAATATCGATCGAGACATAGGTTAGCGGGCTCTGGTTTTTTAGCGCTGCCTCGATGAGCAATCGGGTCTTCTTCGAACTGCCACTGCCGAATTCCACGATGGATATCGGCGGCTTTGCGAACTCTACGATCGAATCTGCATCTTGCTCGAGAATCGACTGTTCGCATCGGGTCAGGTAATACTCGGGCAGTTCCGTGATCTGCTCGAACAGCTCTGAGCCGGTTTCGTCATAGAAAAATCGGGAAGGGATGGATTTGCGCTCCGCCGACAAGCCGGTTTGAACTGCGGCGGCTAAGTCGGGCGCGAAGCCATCAGATATATGAACGACTCTCAGTCGTTCTTCCGGCTGAATCGCACTTGCTCTCCCCATATTATTAGGCCATCTCCGAGGTTGTCCTTTAAGATAGGCCAAAAATGAAGCAATAGTTCCATTGCATGCGCTCTGGGCGGGGAATCCGCCCAGAGCGCTTGCGACCTACTCGATAGTGACCGAACCCGAAGCCTGCCCTCCGTTGCAGGACGCAGTGGCAGTTTCCTGGTCGCCGGAGTTGCCGGTGGGGTAGATCGTGGTCGTCCCAGTATCGGACCCAGCAGGAACGGTGAGCCCATGAGGACCATACACTTCTCTTCGAATCTTTAACGAACTGTTGTAGCTCATTCCCACGTGCGTGTCTGAGCCAACGTTGCCGGACAGCGTTACCGTCACGGTTACCGCTGAGCCAGATGGAGCTGGGTTGGGGCTGAAACCTACGCGGATGGGCATTTGGCCATCGGGCCGGGCAGCATGAGCTTTCCCATGAACCGAGAGAGCCACAAATACGACCCATAGGGCGACAATGATGGGCGCTAAGGCCAAGAGTTTCTTTTTCAAAAGACACATCCTCCGGCCGCCTGAATCACGCTGGGCAGCCGATTATTGACATTCTACACCCGCAAATAATGACCTGCAACAGCGTAAATGCAAAAAGCCCCGGGGCGGGAGAATCGCCCCGGGGTGTTGGTTGTAGTCCTTATTGGATCGTCACAGTGCCGGACGCTTGGCCCTCGTTGAGAGAGGCGGTAGCCGTACCGGTATCACCGGAGCTGCCAGAAGGGTAAACAGTCGTGGTACCTGTGTTGGCTCCATCGGGGACGGTAACCGTCGCGGGCCCATTGACCGTGTTGTAGGTTACTCCCACGTTCTGGTCCCCCGACACGTTGCCCGACATGGTAACGGTCATCGTCACGGGAGAGCCCGAGGATGCCTCACCTGGACTAAAATCGACGCGGACTGGCATGGTGCCTTCCGGCCTAGCCGAGGCACTGGAGTGAAGGACGAGGGTCGCGGCAACGGCCACGAGCGGAGCGAGCAAGAGTAGTTTTCTTTTCATTATTATCCTCAGTACTCAGTAAGAGTACTATTAGATAATAACACAGAAAACTTACGATAGTGAGCAAGACGCAAACAATTAAGAAAATAAAGGAGCCGAAGGTCCCAATTGCAACCAGGGCGTAGAGACTTATCCTCGTCTAGGCGAGGGGGATTCCGAGATCGCCAAGGAGCAGAAACTCCCGGATTTGGAGAGGGCTCATTTGCCGCCCCCTTTCGAACTCGGCGAGAAACTGGGACCGCAGCTCGGTCCGCAAGGTTTCTAGAGCTTTTTCAACTTCGCTACGTCGGCCAACTGACACCTGGATGTTCTTCGCCCTACGGATATTGTCGTCCGCGCCGAAGAGCACGGCTGCGGGGAAGAAGGCGCCCGCCTTCATCCGCAGAAAGGCAAGCTCCCGAATAGTAGCAGCGATTTCGCGGCTATCGTCGACGAGAAAGAAATCCTTAAGGGCGGCCTCAAGATGAGCGGAAGCCGCGTCCAATTCCCCGCTTAGGCGATAGGAACGCCCGAGGCAGTAGTTATTACAGGCGGTTCCGTCTATACGCCCCAGCTTCGTGTTAATTGAAAGTGAAGCCAGCAGATGAGCGCGGGCCGCCTCGTGCTTTTGATCTTCAACTAGAACAATGCCGAGGTTGTTTTCAAAATCTGCGATGTCCAGTTCGTCGCCTAGTTGACGCGCAACCTCCAGCGCCTTTTCCACGGATGCAATCGCCTTTTTCAAATCCCCGGCAAATCCGTGATTGGTACCGGCCGATGCGTAGGCACGCATGATCAAGCTGAGATTCCCTTGGCGTCGGCCTATGCGAAGGGCTTTGGAAAAGTGGTGATCGGCTGGCGCGTACCCTCCGGCGAAACTGGCCAATGTGCCGGCGATTATGTGAACCTTGGCACGCGCAATTGGCTCCAGCCGAGTGTCTTTAAGAATTTCCTCCGCCCAACGCACGCCTTCGCCATACATCGATTTGTGGTGCCAGTAAATATAGAGCGCCCGCACGAGTTGTTGGGGGTGATCGCAGCCCGAAACTCCAACGGACCAGTTGAGCGAGACAATGTAATTTCGGTATGTGCGGTGAACCTCGTCGATCACCGAAACTTGATCTGGCCCGTAGATCTCACACGAAATTTCATTCGCGCGGTCCACAAAATAGCAAGAGTGTCGGTTCATGTACTCAGTGGTCCAACCACGCTGCACGACGATCCCGCGGCCGAAGTCGCGGATCGTATCGAGCAGTTGCAAGTACCTCGTGCCGTAGCTTTCGGAAGGAACCAGATAGCATTGGTCAATCAACTCGCGGAGAAGTGCCCCAACTTCAGACTCGGCGAGGGGCGCCCAGCCAGCCACCTTTAAGGCGCTCTCATAGGTAAAGTCGCCCGCGAACATGCAAAGTCTTAAGAGCAGAATCTGCTGCTTCTCGTTTAAACCATCGAAGCTCCACCGAATCGCAGTTTCCAACGCCGGCTGGCCCTTGTTTCGCTTGCTCTTGATCAGTAGCGAGAACCGGTCCTCCAAGTTGGCGGCGATTTTCGCGAGATCCATGTGGCCGGTTTTAGCGGCAGCAAGCTCGATTGCCAACGGGATTCCTTCAAGCTTGCTGCAGATTGCGCCGATTAAGGGCGCATTGTGATCGGTCAGTTCGAACTCCTCGTTGAGGAGGTTCGCCCGGTTCATGAAGAGCGCCACTGAATCGAGCCTCGAAAGCTCGACGGCGTTCCGTATCCCGCCTTCGGGGGGCGAAGCCATTGGTGTAACCGGAAAATGATGGACATTGGGGATAGTCAACTGCTTCCGCGAGGTTGTAATGACTTGGATTTGAGGGCAAAAATCGACAACCTTCGCGATCATGGGGCCCGCTTCCTCCATGACGGCGTCCACATTGTCGAAGACGAGAAGCATCTCCATTGGCCGGAGCTTGTCGAGGACGGCGGTTTCAAGCGGCATGTCCGAAGACTCATGAACATCCATCGCATGAGCGACCGCTTGATAGACATCCTGCTTGGATTCGAGCATTGAGAGGTCCACATAGCGCGCGCCATGGTAATGGTCCTCCAACATCTCGCCTGCAACTTGTACCGCAAGACGGCTCTTGCCGACTCCGCCGAATCCAACCAGCGCAACAACCCTGGAGTAAAAGAATCCAGACTTGACAGCCTAAATTTCGCGGCTGCGACCGACGAAGGGCGTTCGGCCCCGAGGAAGGTTGCTTGCCGCAGAAAGCAGTGAGGGCAACAATTGAAAGTCGCTAGGAAGCTCCGGGTGAAGGAGCTGAAAAAGGCTTTGCCCCCTGCCGCCGTCATCAAGATGGTGCAGCCCAAGGTTCAAGAAGCCGTGGCCTTCCGAAAGGCCGTATCGGACGATAGCGTGAGTGCTTTCTCCAACCAAGATTTGGCCCGGGCGGGCAAGGTCGGTCAACGAGCGAAGGGATCGAAGGACCTCGTCGTCCGATTCGTCACCTGAGATCTCGCCGGTGAGAATCGCCGACCGAATGACGTTGTTTGTGGGGATGCCCTTATTCGATATCACGTGCCGATGAATTGCGCTCGCCGTTTCGACGCATGCCGAAGCAAGCGGAAAGGCGATAAGCATTGAGCTTTCTAGCCCCAACTCGGAATGGATTTCACCGCCGTTCGCGTCGGCGAGTTCACGGGCAAGCTCGTTGCACGCCGCGATCGCCCTGTGGGCCACGGCTGGCATGAACTCCAGAAGCTTTGTCCCCTCAGATAGATCGAGACAAAAAAGGGTGAGAGTACCCGTCAACATGAGGCGCGCCCAACAACGACCACGTACGATATACATGATACGCGAAGATGGGCTTGTGAATGACCCTCATGGCGTCAAATTGATCAAACGTCGTCATTTTGCCGTGGTTAGCTGGCGAGTATCTCCCACTGCCGCTGAAACACGTCGTGGACGAATTCGGCGATGGCGACCCTTTCTTGGTGGGTCGAAGGCACAAATTTCAAACCGCTGCTGAAAGAGCCTTGCTTGTTGGGGCAGCAATAGAGGACCTGGCACGGAACCTCGAGCGATATCGATTTGATGTCAATTTGAAGATTGACCTTGGAATTGGCTTCGAGCGCGGTGTTCGTCTCTAGGCTGACGCCACCGAGTCCGATGTCCACCAAGCGGCTTGCTACGCTCTCCGCCTCACCGTCGCTTGATACTTTCGCTTCGGTTCCCAGCTCAAACCTGGCATATAACCTCAAATCCACGCCGCTCTTAGTCGCCATTCCGTTTCTCCACTCTGCGAGATATCTAGAGATTAATCTCGGTAGAACATGCCGCCGACTCTCCGGCGTAAAGGCTTCTTCGTCGAAATACTCGCAGAATTACGCGCTACCCTCTCCCGCAAGGCGTCCCCCGCGCGTCGTGAGGCCTTTGTGAGAGCCGGACGAATCGGTGGCCGAACTGAGAATGGGGTGTAGGAATGGTCTCGTGCCGCCAATAACTAGACAGGGCGACTGCATTTAAGCAAATTTGCCGTCCGCCTTGGCCAGAACAACAGGTTATGAAGCGGAAGATCGAGACACGTTTTGCGGCCGAACAGATCGCTACACGGGCCAATTGGCTGCTGATTCTGGCGGCTGGCTTATTGGGGTATGGCCACCTCGACTCTAATGTCGCTTACACCCTCATTTCCACCCTCGTCGCGCTCAACGTTGTCGCTTACCGAGCCGGACTGACCCAAGAGTCCTACCGCGGTAGGGGGAAAGACTTCTGCTCACTGGTGCGCCTCTTATACGCGGGAATCTTCAGCTTTGTTGGGGCCGGCCAGCTTTGGGCCCTGGCGATTCCGGCGATCGTTTTTGAAGCATTCGTCTCGCGAAGCAAGCCGCGCATCGCCCTTTTTGCGGTCTTGGCAATCGCGGCCGAATTGGCGCCGACAGTAATGAGCGGCCACTTCACCCCTGCTGCGATGGTCCCGCCAATCGTGATTGTTCTTGGAATCGTGGCTGGGTCATGGATGGTTCAGTACGTGGCACAAGGCGAGGAGTTAGACACGGCCGCAAGGCGCTTGAACTCCCTACTCCAATGCGGAACCGAGCTGGCGGCGAGCTCAAAGCTCAGCGCTACGATCATGGACACTCTGAAGTTCGCGGTGCTCGAGACCAAGGCAAGCTGCGCTTACGTGATGTTGCTCGACGACCAACGCAAGGACATGCTTGTCACCGAATCTGCTTACGGCCTTGAAGGGGAGTTCGACTTTCCCAAGGAAATGGAGATCGGGGCGGGCCTATCAGGATTTACCGCAAAAGCGATGCAGCCGATTTCCGTTGCGAGCAACGGCGACGAACAACGCGATTTCGACGGCGTCACCGAGGGCGTGAGAGCCGCGGCATGCATTCCCCTCGCCGTGAAGCCGTTTAGTTCAGTTGGGCAAGCTGGGGAAGATCAGCTGCTTGGCGTCATGACGCTGCTCAATCAGCACACGAACGAAGCCTTTGGCGACGACGACATGGAGCTGCTACGCACTCTTGGCTCGCTCATTTCAGTCGCGATCTCGAACTCTCGGATGGAGGAGCGTCGCCGCACCACGTTCCTTCTAACTCTCGAGAGCCTTGCAACCGCTCTTGAAGCTCGCGACGAGTATACGCGGGGCCACTCTCAGCGCGTTTGCGAAGTGTCGTTAATGATCGGAGAGAAGATGGGCCTAGGTCCGGAAGCCATCGAAGAGCTTCGGGTCGGAACCATTCTTCACGACATCGGTAAGATCGGCGTTCCCGACGCAATTTTGAACAAGCGCGCAAAGCTAACCGACGAGGAGTTCGAGGTCATGAAATCTCACCCCGTGATCGGATACGAGATTTGCAAACCGCTCATGCTCTCCGAGGGCGTTTTGATGATCATTCGAAACCACCACGAGAAGCTTGACGGGTCCGGCTATCCGGACGGGCTCAAGGGCGGAGAACTGCCCCTGTCTCTACGAATTGTGTGCGTCTCTGACGCCTTTGACGCCATGAGTTCCAGACGTCCTTATCGAAGCGTTCTCGACCCAACGGTGGTCTTGGCGGAGCTCAGTAAAGGCGCTGGCAGCCAGTTCGACCCAGTCGTCGTCGAGCAACTTAAGGAGCTCTTGGGTTCCGCGGATTTGCATGAGCTTTACAAGGATCACTGGGTCGATCGCGAACAAAAGGCTGCGTAAATGAACAGAACGGGAACCCCAAGAAACTCAGACGACCTGTCGATGGGCATCGATTTGGGCAGCCAGGCGGTCAAGTTTGTCCTGGCCGAACAGTCGAGCTCGCGAAATGAAATCAAGGGCGCGGTCTCCTATAACGTCGAGCACAGCTATATAGAAGGAGGCGTGGTTCGAGAGCCCCGCAAATTTGCTAGGTCGCTGGTCGCCAAGTGCGCAGAATACGACACCCAGCGCGCCACCGCCGTGCTATCTATCCCCAGCAACCTTGCGGTTCTGCGTTGGGTCACTCTTCCGAATCTTGCCGGAGAAGAGTTGCGTGAGGCCGCCCGTTTCAAAGTTAAAAGGCACCTGCCGTTTCCCGTCGAGTCGGCCTACGTTCAGGCATCGACGCCAGTTACGGACGAAGAGAATGCGGTTGGACAGTCGCTGGTGATCGCAGTCCGCCGCGACGTGGTCGATTCCAGGGCCGAGGCTGTGGAGTTGGCCGGAATCAACGTCGTTGGCGCCGAACTGGAGGCCCAGGCCATTCTTCGCGTCGTGGAGCTAAAGCTTGGTGAGAGAAGCGCGCTCTGGCGAGACGCCTCCATGACGATCATCGATATCGGCGCGAACAACACGCACATGTATGTTGTGCAGAACCAGAAACTATCTTTCATCCGCGGCGTGAAGTTCGGCGGACTTCGAATCGCCGAGTCGGTAGCCGCAGAGTTCAACTGTTCGATCACGGAGGCTGACGCTCTCCTCGGCAAGGCGGACACTCACCTAACCAAAGAAGGCGTTTTGAACCTAACGATCGGCGACCTGCCTGCCAGGCTGAACGTGCAAACGGAAGTCGAAAAACTGACCCGAGAGTTTCTTAGGCTCCTCCGCTATTTTCGGTCCATGCATGCGGAGAGAAGTTACGCGGGGATTTTGGATCACGTCCTTCTTTGCGGCGGTTTTGCCAGCCTCAATGGGCTTGATGGGTATCTCGAAACCGTCCTCGGCCTGCGCGTTGAGCGAGCGAAGCCGTTCGAGGGCATGGTTGGAAAGTTTAATCGTGAAACGTTCGAAAGCATTGCCGGAAGGCAGGAGGCTTTCACCGTTGCGGTGGGCCTCGCCCTGTCAGGCCTCGATCAAAAGAATCAGTCCATAGGAGATCACCTTGCAAGACGCGAGTTTGCATGGGCGCGTAGCGCCTAAGTCAAAGTCGATCAACGTGGAAGCCAACTTGCTCGAAGAGCGGTTGGAGTACCGCGAACGCGTCCGCACGACTGCGAAAAATCGCGTAGGGATCCTACTGATCGGAATAGGCTTGTCGGTTCTGGCGATCCCCCCTCTGTACCGCGCGGACAAGGCAGCCCAGGCTCATCATGCGTTTCTTACGATACAAGAAAAGCAAATGGTTGCGCGCCTGGACGAACTCAAGAAGGTGCAGGACACCGCAAAGCCGATTATTCAAGATCAGCAGATCGTAGCTAGCCTGCACCGTCACGCCCACGAGTTTCTTGGCCAAATGACTCTGTTCTTCGATGACGTCAACCCCAGCCTAAGCCTTCAAAACGTAAATGGGCAGGTTCAAAGCGGAACGATAAAGATCATGTCTCAAGTGGAAGCGACCAGCTACAAGGCCGCGTTCGATTTCGTATCTCTGACCGCGAAGAGTCCCAATAGCGTAGAGCCGCCAATCATCTCTTCGATGAATAGCAGCGCGGCCTTGGGCAAAGACGGCGTCACGTTCGACTTCCAGCAGAAGATAAAGGTGACTCAATGAAAACCTTCCTTTGGATTCTGTTCACCAAATACAGCCGCTTTCTCACAATTGCCACGGTCGCGGTTTACGCGGTGGTGGCAGTTCTCGGGATCTACCTCGGCGTGCAGTTGTTTCTGCTAAACCCAACGACAGCCTTGCTCGAGAAGAACCTGAAATCCCAACGCCAAGACCTCGCCATGGCCGAGCGAAATAACAAGGATCTCAAGGCTTCGCCGCCCGTCAAAACCGCAATCGTCGCCGGCCACCAGATCGTGGATCAACTTCAACGGCGGATCGAAGCCCTTGCCGCCACAAGCGAGTGCAGAGTGGACCAATTCACGGCGCCCGAGGAGCGAGGGCCTTACACCCCGCACTACAACACCGATCCAGGCGGGTACGGCGCCTTTCACGTTCGGATGACGGTCTCGGGAAACCTAGGCAACATTTTTTCGATGCTGCAAACCCTTTCGGATGGTCCGATCCCATTTGAGTTCACTTCCCTGGGGTTCACCCCCGCGGGAACCTCGGGCGACTCTTCGTCCGCTACCGTCGAGATCGACGTACTTTCCAAGCCGGAGGCAACCTAATGGTCGTTGGCGATAAGAAACAAGCAGCCATCTTGGGCATCGTCGCGCTGATCATCGTTTCGGTTGGCGTTTTTGAGTTCATTCCAAAAGGCGCCAAACCCATCGTCGAAGCTATCCGTGCCACCGACGCGGCTGCCGCCGCGAAGCAAAAGCAGATCAACGAGGAATTGCCGACGGCAATTACATCGTCGCCCTTTTCGAAGCCACAAGCGCTTCCTGCGTCAACGGCCCCCGATAAGCCAGCGAGCGGAGTGGACCACGCTCCAAACATGGCGCTAAAGCACAGAACTGGCTCGGGCGGTACCGTGCCAACGCTGGACCTGGGACAGATCGACATAACCCCTGGCTCGAAGGCGTTCGGCGGACCCATCCCAAACCCCAACCCTGGTGAAAATAGCGGGATCGACCAAAAACCAATAAAGGAGCAAACGAGAACGGCAACCTTGGACGCTGTTCTGAAAATCGAGCGATGGACTGCGATTGTCACCGTTAGCGGCCACGAGGAACCTATGCATTGCGAAGCCGGGAAATCGATCGGGGGTCACCCGATCATCGATATCGACGATTCCGGCATGACGCTGCTAATTGGTAAGCGCCTTGTGGTGGTTAGCGTCGGGAGCAGCGTAAGTTTATGATCAATGCCATCCTCCTTCTCACTTTCTGGCGCCCCGCCAATGCGGCCGAGTCTAATTACTTCCCCATCCCTCTCGGCAAACCGGTAACGCACCTGCATACGTTTTTTGAGCCAAGGACGCTGTTGGCGGGCGACGCACTGTTCCCCGACGTCGCACCTGTCATGCCCAGGGTGCAGGCGCCTGATCAGCCTCAGCCAAACGAGGTCGCGGCCGGTACAGTTGTTGCTCCAAAGCCCCGGCCTGATTTGCAGCCCAAGCCCCTCAAGACGGGGGATGAGAAGCCTGCATCCATCGATGTTGCCGGCACGCTGGTGATTCCGACCGAGCCCAAATCGACACCCGCCGTCACTCAGCCTAACTTAGAGTCCTCGACGTCGAAGACACCTACGACGATCGAGGCTGCGTCGACGACGTTCAGGCTTTCCACCAGATTGAGCCCAGCACCCAAAGTCGCTGCCAAAGCGCATGAGCCCATGAGGACTGCCAAGGCGGGAAAGCCATCGAAGCCGCCTACGAAACTTGAGGACATTCCAGTTACGATCAACGCGATGGACTTGAAACTGCCCGTCGTTCTCGATCTCCTCATGTCGGAGACCCACACCAATTTGCTGCTCATTCCGGACCCCAAGGCGACGGTTCAAACCGTGACCTTAAAGGCGACAGACCGCAGGTTTATCGATGTGCTTTCCGATATCTGCGCATTGATCAATCTGACCTACCTGAAGGTTGGGAACGAGTATGTCATCGCCTCCGACGACAAGCTCAAAGCCTCTTACAAGGTGGCATACGATCTCGCCCATCCGGAGCCTGCCGCCAAAGTTCAAGAAGAGTACGTCACCGAGACCTACCACACGAACTATTTGGATGCCACAAAGCTCGAAACGGCGATCACCAAGACTTATAAACCCGAGGGCCTGTCGATGATCGTCGGCCCAGAAACCCCATCGCCAAAGATCGATTCCGGAGTTGCGGCCGCGACGACGACGGGCGCCAGCGGCACGAGTGCGTTGCAGCAAGACGACATCGCCAAGATGAGCCGGATCATTATCCTGACCGGGCCACAGAAAGCGGTTGATACCGCGATCGACTTGTTCAAGCGCTTGGACGTCCAGCCTGCCCAAGTGAGCATCCAAGTCGAAGTCCACGATATCTCCATTACCGCCGCGAATCAGCTGGGACTCTCATGGGTATTCGGAAGTGAGACCTTTACTGAGAACCAACCCACGGGTGTCGCTCTCAAGGACTACGTTCGAACGCCGTTGAGTTTTTCGGCAACGCTTAGCGCACTGCAATCAAACGGGGCAGACAAGCTTTTGGCGCGGCCAAACATTACCGTGAACGATGGCCAGCGCGGCTACGTGCTGGTCGGTGACCGAATTCAGTATCCGGTCGAAACCGGCACCAGTCTCTCGGGCACGCCGATTTACAGTACGCAACAGCAGAACGTCGGAATTTATCTCCAGGTCAGTGCCTGGATCACCAACGACGGAAAGGTCACTCTCAACCTTTATCCGCAGGTTTCGACCGTTTCCGGTTACCTCACCGTCCAAGGCAGCCAGTATCCGCAGATTTCGTCCAGGGAATCGCAAAGCACGGTGACGATCGAAAACGGCAAGACCTTTGTGATCGCAGGACTGATCCAAGACGAGGACATCGTCAGCATGCAGGGTGTGCCGATCCTCGACAAACTCCCCTTCTTGAAAGAGTTATTCACCTTCCGGTCGAAGACCCATACCAGGAACGAGGTGCTCATCACCATTACCCCGACCATATTGAGCCACTAAATGAATCTAGACCGGTCCATTGGCGAAATCTTCGTTGAAGAAGGTTACATTACGCGAGAAGAGCTCCTCCAGGTTCTGGCGGGGCGACAGGACACCCTGGAACCGCTGGGTGACCTGCTCGTTCGCATGGGCCGGATCACGGAAAAGCAAAAGCTGAAGTGTTCGGGTCTTCAGATGGGAGTGCCTTTCATCGACTTAGCCCGGATCGAGATCGAGCCCGACATCGCGCGCAGGATCCAGCATTCGGTTGCGGTTCGCCTACTCTCCATCCCGATCGAAACGACGGAAGTCGCTGCGAGCGTTGCGATGGTCAATCCACTCGACCTCTCAGCCATCGACGAACTCAGCTCTATCACCGGCTTGGAAGTGGACCCGCTCCTCGCCACCGAGGAAGACATCCGCGACGCAATCTTCCGGTGTTTTGGCGCCTATGACGACTTGGGCGAACTGGTCGGCGAGGCGGTTCAAGGCGTTGATCCAGACGGACTGAAAGTCGCCGGCGCCGAAGATGAAGAAGACGCGCCCGTCAACGTCGTCGAGCTCAAGGAAGCGGTCGAAGGCGCTCCTGTCGTCAAGCTCGCCAACGCCCTTATGATGAGAGCCATTCAGATGCGGGCGAGCGACATCCACATCGAGCCCCATCAGCGTAAGGTCCGGGTGCGATTCCGAATTGACGGCCTCCTTCAGGAGGTCATGGTCATCCCGAAGGATCTCCAGCACGCGCTCGTGTCGCGTATCAAGATTATCGCCTCGCTCGACATCGCCGAGCGCCGTATCCCGCAGGATGGCCGCTGCACGCTCATCGCGCCGCAGGGCCAGTTTGACTTCCGCGTCTCAACATTCCCAAGCGTTTTTGGCGAAAAGGTCGTGATCCGTATTCTGGATAAGAATTCGGCGACCATCGACATGAACAAGCTGGGCATGTCGGAAGAATCTCTCACAAGGCTGCAGCAGAGGCTCGCGGAACCTCAGGGCCTTATTCTCGTCACAGGTCCCACCGGTTCTGGAAAAACGACGACCCTGTACGCATCCCTCCATTACATCAACAAGGTTTTCCGAAACATCATCACGATCGAGGATCCGGTCGAGTATCAGCTTGACGGCATCTGCCAGGGCAACGTGAACCCCCGCGCGGGAGTCACGTTCTCAACCGGTTTGCGGGCGATCCTTCGTCAGGACCCGGACGTGATTCTGGTTGGCGAGGTTCGAGACGGAGAAACGGCGGCCATCGCCGTCGAATCCGCGCTTACCGGCCACTTGGTTCTAACCAGCTTGCACGCCAATGACTCCGCGTCCGCAATCACAAGGCTTGTGGATATGGGAATCGAACCGTTTCTGCTGGGCTCCTCCTTGACCTGCAGCATTGCTCAGCGCCTTGTTCGAATGATCTGCCCCAAATGTGAGGAATCCTACGATCCCGACCCAACCGCTCTCAAGATGTTGGACCTTCCGTCTGATGCCGACTACAAGCGCGGGCGTGGATGCGACCATTGCGCGAAGACCGGCTATCGCGGCCGATTAGGAGTTTACGAAGTGCTCGAAGTCACCTCCGAGATCCGGAGAATGATTGTTGCGGGACGGCACTCAAGCGAAATTCGTGAAGCCGCCGAAAATAGCGGCATGACCGACTTGCGAGGAGACGCGAGACTCAAAGTCTTGCAGGGAAATACCACGGTGGAGGAGGTCCTGCGCGTAACTACCGACAGCGCTTAACCGATCTCATGCAGCTATTCAAATACAAGGGATACGATGCCTCCGGTAACCGGATCGATGGCGAAATCGCGGCCCAGTCCATCGAAGAGGTCGAGCGCAGGGTTTCCGCCCAGGCGGTGACCATCATTTCGATTATCCCCGCCGGCGCCGCTAAGGGCGGTTCAAAGGAGTCGGCCGGACCCGCTCCCAAGAAGAAGAGCCGCATCTCCGATGCCGATCTGGCGACGATTCTAAAGGATCTCTCGGTTATGTCCCAAACCGGCGTTCCCTTCGTAGAGGCACTCGACGCCGTCATTGAAACCGCTCGAACGAAGACGATCGAAGCCGGTCTTAGAAAGTTCAAGCAGGAGATCGTCGGTGGAAAGAGCCTTTCTGCCAGTATGCGCTCGGCAAATAATATCTTTCCGTCGATCGTCTGCGAAATGGTCCGAATCGCTGAAGAGGGTGGCCGGCTTGACCGCGCCTTGGCCAGCGCCTCGACCTATGTCGACCGCGCCGCAGATTTGAAGCGCAAGGTCATGAACGCGCTCCTTTACCCGATCGTTTTGACCGTTATTTCGGCCGCCACCGTCGTGATCATGATCATGTACGTCATGCCGAAGTTCGCCGACATCTTCACGAAGATGGGTGCGTCCGTGCCTCAAAGCACGAAGACGATGATGGCCGTGGGAGTAGCTATGAAGTCCCACCCGATCCAAGTGTTCGGCGGCTTCATCGCATTCGTGTTAATTTCTCGAGCGATCCTGAAGCTGCCTGCGGTCAACAAAGCTGCCTTTCTATTTCTTCTTAAGGTCCCCATCATCGGCGACCTATTGAAGCGGCTCGCGCTTTCACGTTCGTTCTCGTCGATCGCCACTCTCTTGAATGGCAACGTTTCGATGTTGGCCGCCCTGGAGCATGGCGCGAACGTGGCAGGAAACCCGGTTTTGCGTGACGCGCTTTACCAGGCCAAGGAGATGGTCGAGCGCGGCGCGCCCCTGTCCGAATCGCTTCAGCACACCAAGAAGATTCCGCCCTCGCTGGTGCGCATGGTCGCAGTCGGCGAGCGAACCGGCCAGCTTGCGGCCCTCATGTCCAACACGGCGGGCTATATGGAAGAGGAAGTCGACTCGAGACTAAAGGCTTTGATCTCCATCATCGAACCGATCATGATCGTCGCGATGGGAATTGTCGTCGGTTTGATCACGATGGCTATCATTGTGCCGATGTACTCCATCGTTCAGAACGTTCACTAGGCATATACTCTTCGTATGCAAACGGTGGCCGCTCCGACTGAATGCGTGCGCGTCGTCGAAGTCGTCGTCGATCCCAAAGTCGGCGGCATCGAATCCGTCTGGACTTACAAAGTCGACAGCGAGGCGAAGGAAGGCGACGCCTTCTTCGTTCCCCTCGGCCCCCGTGCGGTGATTGGCTTCGCCATCCGCGTCTACGAAGCCGACGAGAAACAGCTTGGATTCAAACTCAGCCAACTGCGCTCCGTGCTTAACAGGATTGACGGGCTATCCCTGCCACCTTCCTTGGTATCCCTGGTTAGGCATGTTTCTCAACGATTCCTGTGCCCCTTCTCGCTCGCCTTGTCGGCGGCGACGCCATCAGGCGTGCGCGAGCGGTTGGTGACCGCTTGGAAATTGATCTCCCTCGATGAGCGACCTCAACTTACCCCGTTGGAAAAAGAGGTGGTTCGGACCCTTGAGGAAGGCGATGGAGTCCTCACCGAACGCCCCGGAAGAAAGCTCCCGCCTTCGACGCAGCGAGCCCTTAAGGGACTTCGAACGAAGGGTCTGGTGGAACATATGCTTCAACTTGCGCCGGTCGAGGCGCGCCGAGAGAAGAGCGAGATGATCCGGCTGTCGCCGGATTCCGAGAAGATCGAGGCCTTTCTTCGCAAGGAAGGAAAGCGCCGCCCGGCCCAGGCTCTTACCCTGATGCGCCTGCAAACCGGAGAGCCCGTACCCCTCGCCCCATCGGAAATCAAGGCCTTGAGCGGTATCACCGACACCACCCTCAAAGCGATGCTGGAAGCCGGGCTCTTGGAGCGAATAGAAGAGGGTTCGATTCAGCCTAAGACGCCTCCCATTCCGAACCCATCCCAGAAGGCGGCCGTCGACGACATCGTTTCCGCTATTTCGGACAAGCGGTTTGGGGCCTTCTTGCTTCACGGCGTAACTGGCAGCGGAAAGACTGAGGTGTATCTGCGATGCGCGGCCGAAGCACTGCGAAGCGGTCGTCAAGTTCTTTATCTGGTTCCCGAAATTGCGCTGGCTGCCCAGGCGATCACTCAACTCCGAGATCGCTTTGGCCGAAGCGTCGCCATGCTCCACAGCGATCTCCCCGCAAAGGAGCGGCTGGAAACGTGGATGAGTATCCGAGATGGCAAGTCGCCCGTGGTTCTGGGCGCCCGAAGCGCCCTCTTCGCGCCCCTCGGCGATATCGGCCTCATCGTGGTAGACGAAGAGCACGAAACCAGCTACAAGCAAGAGTCGGCGCCCAGATATCATGCGAAGAACCTAGCGCTGGAGCTCGGCCGGATCCATCAAGCTGCGGTCGTTCTCGGTTCGGCCACCCCTAGCATTGAAACCGCCTACGAGGCCAAGAGCGGCGCGCTCACCCTTCTTTCGATGCCGAACCGCACCGCGTCGGCGAAGCTGCCGGAAGTTCAAATCGTCGATCTCGGCAAAGGCTACCGCGACGGCCACCCAACCATCCTAACCGAGGAGTTGGAGGAAGGAATCCGGGGCAGTCTCTCGCGCGGCGAACAGGTGATCCTCTTCCTGAACCGCCGCGCCTATTCGCCTTTCCTGATGTGCCGCGACTGCGGCGAGCAGTTCCGGTGCCCCAGGTGCGCAGTGTCGCTCTCTTACAGCAGGGCAGAGCGCCGGCTTCGATGCCACCACTGCGGCTACGGCATGCGCCCACCCGATTCATGCCCGAAATGCGGCGGAAACCGCCTCAACCCTCTGGGAATCGGCACCGAAAAGGTGGAAGAAGCGGTGGCGGCGGCCTTCCCAGAATACAAAGTTGCGCGCCTCGACCGCGACGTCACCAAGAAAAAAGGCGCCCTCGAGGACGTGCTCGCCCGTTTCCGGTCAGAAGATATCGCCATACTCGTCGGCACCCAAATGGTGGCCAAGGGACTCGATTTTCCCAACGTGACCCTGGTGGGCGTTATCGCCGCAGACATCTCGCTGAACATGCCCGATTTTCGTGCGGCGGAGCGCACCTTTCAACTGCTTGCCCAAGTCGCCGGCCGCGCCGGCCGTGGCGCGATCCCAGGGAACGTATTCGTCCAAACCTTCAGCCCAACCAACGTTGCCATAACTTGTGCTCGAGACCACGACTACGAGTCGTTCTACAAAGCCACGATCGCTGAGCGATCGGAGGCGATGTACCCTCCCTATGTGCAGTTGGTCAACGTGATTCTAACCGGCGAAGAGCGTGAGAAGGTCCGCGCCGCAAGCGCCGAAGTTGCGGAACTGCTTCAGGGCCTTGAAGACTCGATCGTTCTAGGCCCCACCGAATGCGCCATCGAGCGCTTGCAGAACCGCTGGCGGATACATCTATTGATCAAAATGCCGCCCGACGCGCAGGTCGAGAGGCTAGGCGCAATGTTGGGCCCGCTGAGTTGGAAAGGCGTGAGCATGGTCGCCGACGTCGACCCTTATTCGTTGCTGTAAGCCCTGGGGCCGATTCTCCAGTCTGCCTTCTGGGACCCACGAAAGATCAAGCAGACCGGCCATCCAACCGCCTCCTTGGTCGAGAAGGTCAAACACATCTGAGTTGGTAAAAACCGAAATCTTCCTGCCCGCCGCAGGGATTCTCACCGGAATTGGCTCGGTGTGGCCGTAGGTTTCGACGCTTGTTGAGGCCGCTAGCCCGAGCTCGACGTATTGGACAAGCAACTGCTTCAATGTTAATCCACGTAACGAGGCAGCGGCCTTTGCTCTGTGAAAGAGATCGTCTGGCAAGTCGATGGTCGCCCTCATGAGAGCATATTAGCAAGATTCACACTTGAAAAAGGAACCCACCGACCTGACCGGGGCGTGGGGCCTGCCTGCCTTTGTTTCGGCCACCGTCGAACCTGCGCCAAATTCGTGACAGAATGTGCTCATGAAATCCATATTGTGCGGCATGGCATCGCTGCTTCCCGCGATCCTGTTTGCGCAGGCGGATTGGAAACCCATCACCGGACCGCTGACGACCCAGTGGGGCAAGGACCTGGACCCACAGCACGCGCTTCCCGAATACCCCCGACCGCAAATGGCTCGGCACGAATGGTTGAACCTCAACGGCATCTGGGATCTGTCCCTATCGTCCCGTCGGGCGGCGGCTTTTAAATACGACCAGAAGATCCTCGTTCCGTTCCCCGTGGAGTCGGCCCTGTCCGGCATACAAGGGAAAGTCGATTCCGACACTGCCGTTCGCTATAGGCGCGAAGTCACAATTCCTTCCGATTGGGCAGGTAAGCGCGTGCTGCTCCACTTCGGCGCAGTCGATTGGTCGACTCAAGTCAAGGTCAACGGCAAAGAAGTTGGAACGCATAAGGGCGGCTACGATCCGTTTACCTTCGACGTCACCGACGCGCTCAAGCCGACTGGTTCGCAAACTATTGAAGTCGAAGCCTCAGACCCCACCGACTCCTCAACCCAGCCAAGGGGCAAGCAAACCCTTAAGCCCAGCGGAATCTTCTACACGCCAACTTCTGGGATCTGGCAAACCGTGTGGCTCGAACCGGTGCCTGAACTCCATATTCAATGGCTTACCGTAACTCCCGATTTCGATAAAGGCGAGGTTCTTATCAAGGCCGATGTGGCGGGTGGACGCGGCCTTCGGTTAAGCGCCACTGCCCTCGACGGGGAAAACGCCGTCGCGGACAGCACGGCTGAAGCCGATCACGAAATCGTGCTGAAGATTCCGCACGCGAAGCCCTGGACACCCCGCTCGGCTTACCTTTACCGTCTGACAGTGAAGCTGCTTCCAAGAGACACGAACGAACCCATCGATGAGGTCCAAAGCTATTTCGGACTCCGGAAGATTTCGCTTGGGAAGGATCATGGAGTCACCAAGATCTTCCTGAACAACGAGCCTTACTTCATGCTCGGAGTGCTGGACCAAGGATTTTGGCCGGACGGACTCTACACCGCGCCAAGCGACGCCGCCCTCAGGAGCGACATCGTCGCGATCAAGAACCTCGGGTTCAACCTTATTCGAAAGCATGTTAAAGTCGAGCCTGACCGCTGGTACTACTGGTGCGATAAGCTCGGCCTCCTCGTTTGGCAGGATATGCCAAGCGGCGACGCCTCCATCACCCCCGAACAGTCCGATATTGTGCGGACGGCCGACTCCGCCGCCGAGTTCGAGAACGAATTGGCCGCGATGGTCCACACCCACTTCAACCACCCTTGCATCGTCCAGTGGGTGCTGTTCAACGAGGGCTGGGGCCAGTACGAGACTGAACGGCTCGCCAAACATCTCAAGGAGCTCGACCCAACCAGGCTCGTTGACGCGACGAGCGGATGGAGCGACCGCGGCGTGGGCGACCTGATCGATAAACATGACTATCCAGGGCCAAGTTCGGACCAGCCGTCCGACCGCGCCGCCGTGTTGGGCGAGTTCGGCGGCCTCGGCCTGCCAACCCAAGGGCACATGTGGGCGAAGGATGGTTGGAGTTATCAAGGGTTCAAATCGCCCGACGAACTCACCAACGGCTTTCTCGATCTTCTTGCCAAGCTGAGGCCGCTTATGGCCTCGCCTGGTCTGTCCGCCGCTGTTTACACTCAGACGACCGACGTGGAAACCGAGCTGAACGGCCTTCTTACCTATGACCGAGCCGTGCTGAAGGTGAATCAGGACGAGGTCCGCCAGGCCATCGACGCCCTCTACGGTCCGCCGCCCGAACTAGAAACGATATCCCCGGTGGCGAGGGAGCGGTCCGTTTCCTGGAAATACACCACATACCAACCGGACGTCGAGTGGCCGCAACCCGCGTATGACGACGCCGCCTGGGCGGCTGGGCAAAGCGGATTTGGCACCCAGGGCACGCCTGGCGCGGTGGTAAAGACGACCTGGGACGCAAGCGATATCTGGCTGCGTCGCGCATTCGAAGTGCCAGCCGGCAAACGCCTGCGTAGCCCCATGATCGAAATCCACCACGCCCAAGACGCCGAAGTGTATATCGACGGGGTGCAGGTGGCTGCCCTACCCGGAAAACTCACCACTTATGAGACGATCCCGATTAAGGAGGGGACCAAGCTCTTGACGCCGGGCAAGCACGTCCTGGCTCTTCACTGCCGCCGCGGCCCCGGAGGCCAATACATCGACTGCGGCATCGTAGACGTCTCCTCCGAGCCCAGCCAGTAGGGCTCATGCTTAAGACGCTTCCGCAACGGGAAACCTTACTAGAACGCAAAGTTCTGGCGAGGGGAAAGCTGAATTTGGAGTGCGCGAGGCTCGACCGCGCTTTGTGTTGCGGCGGCTTGACGCCGCCGTCGGCCTGCGCGAGAATCCAACTTTTGTGCGGCCAACCGAACGGCGTCGAGCCGCCGCAACACAAAGCGCGGTCAAGCCTCGCGCACTCCATACATCGCCAGCCTGTCCCTCAATGCCCAGGGCCAAAGCCCGCTACTCTGTGGTCGCCTCTGCAACCGCCCGCTGGTCTGGCCCCGCAAACAACAAAGCCTGCTCCCTCTGGTGCTGCCGGTAATGCCTATAAATCTCCAAGAAACCGGGCACTGCCGAAATAACGATCATCAAAAGCAGGATGACCCAGAAATGCTTCTTCGCCCAGGGCGCGCTGCCTACGGAGAAGCCGATGGAAACGCAAAGCACTACCCAGAGGCTGGCCGCCAGCACGCTGTACAGCATAAACAATCGGTAGGACATGCGCCCCATGCCCGCTACAAAGGGAGCGAACGTTCGAAAGACGGGAAGGAACCGCGCCACAATGACGGTCCGGGCCCCGTATTTCTCAAAAAACAAGTGGGTCTTTTCCAGCGATTTTCGGTTGAAAATCTTGGATTTCTCGTTGTGAAAGAGCCTTCTCCCAAACCGACATCCGAGGAAGTAGTTCGCATTGTCGCCCAGGAGCGCCGCCAAAATAAGGGTGAGGCAGATGGCAAACGGGCTGATCAGCCCGCTCGCCGCCGTTGCGCCAACTGCGAACAGGAGCGAGTCGCCGGGCAGAAACGGCGTAACCACCAGACCGGTTTCGCAGAAAACGATGAGGAACAAGATCGCGTAGGCCCCAACCCCGTAATGAGTCAGGAAATATCGAAGCGAGTCCTCCGGATGGAGAATCAGGTTCAAGAAATGCGGATTGGACCGAGCCTCGAAGATTCCGGCCCCCAAAATAGCGCAAATCGCCAAAACCAAAGCGGGAATTAGAGCTCTTTTCAGCCATCGCTTGGAATGCAGAGATTTGTCCATGGGAAAGCGGGAAGCTTAATTGTATACCAAGCGCGGCCTAACCGGGTTGCGGTTGCTGCAAAGCAAGCAAGATTGTCGCCACCGAGGGATTGTAGCGTAACATGCAAAGATACCGGCCAGCTTGTGGGTGCCGTCGAAACGAGGTCGCATCATAATTAACCTTCCCAAAGCCGCAGAAGCCGTTATTCAAACCTACGATTCCGTCTCGGGGTACTACAAGACCGCGGACGGCGAGGCGGATTTCGGCCACACCGAAGCCCCTGTTTTGACGCTGTGGTACTCCCTCGTCCGATCCGTGCGGCCACGAATGATCGTCGAGACCGGTGTCTACCAGGGCCTTTCAACATGCTTCCTCGCGGCGGGGCTTCGCGACAACGGCGAGGGGGAAGTGCATGGCATCGATCCGTTGGAGACGCCCCACCTGTGGGAGGGGTCCGAGCTCGAAAAGTACATCACATGGCACGCCGAAACCTCTCAGGATGCGTTGCCCGCCATTCAGGATATTGCCCCCATCGATATGCTCCTCATTGATTCGGAGCACACTTACGCTCAATCAAGTTGGGAGCTTGCGGAATACGAGCCTCTTGTAGCCGAAGGCGGCTACATCCTGCTTCACGACTGTCTTTGGCACGATGGCGTTGGGCGAACCGTTCAGCATCTTCTTGACTCGGACCGCTTCGAGGTGGTCATTTTTGAAACGCCACGGGCTTATGAGCATGACCACATGAAGGGGGGCCGCGTGAGCATGGGGCTTGCGGTCGCCAGAAAGATCCAATCGGGAAGCCCACTAGAGCGTGATCCAGCCTGGATAGACGTCCCCGAGCGTGCCCCACAGGGCCCCGAGCCCCTATTGAGGCGGCACGCTTACGACCGGTCTGTCCTTCGAGCTCAGTTGACAAACGAGGTTCGCGAACTTAGAGCCCAACTTGAGACTTTGCAGCGCTTTGCGGATGAGCGTGCGTACATGGTGCAGAGCATGGAAAGCAGCGCGAGCTGGCGAATTTCGAAGCCGGTCCGGTTCCTCGGAGACCTGGGACGCCGCATGCGCCTGATTCGTAAGTAAGCTTGCCTCTGTAGCAGCCACTCAGGTTATGTTCTGTCGTTCAAAGCAACATCAGGCTGGCCCGATGTCGTCTACCCGAACCACCATCACCGTCGTGTTATCGCTGCCCCCGTTCGTCAAGGCGTGCCCTACAAGCTTCCACACCGCCTCCGAAGGCGGGTGGTTGGCCAGCAGGTTGGCGATCACGTCGTCGGTCGTGTGGTTGATTAGCCCGTCCGAGCAAAGCATATAAAGGTCCCCCTTCTGGATATCGTGAAGCTCGATGTCGGGCTGAACTTCGCCTTCTGCGCCGATCGCCCTCGTGAGCATGTGCTTCCGAGGATGATTTTCCGCCTCTTCGTAGGTGATCATCCCGGACCGCACCATTTCTTCCACCCAGGTGTGGTCCATCGTCATTTGCAGAAGCTCGCCTCGCCGTAGCCGGTAGATGCGCGAATCGCCGACCTGCACGGTAAACGCCTTGTCTTGGACCAGGGCCAGCGCGCTCAGCGTAGTGCCCATGCCCCGGCGGGCGGGCACCGCGCGCGAGACGTCGGTTACAAACCGGTTCGCCGCCGTCACCGCGGCCCTTAAGGCCACGTCGGTCTCGGCAGATGGGTGATGGAGATAAACGTCTATAAACGTCTTGCAGGCCAGTTCGCTCGCTATCTGCCCGGCCGCATGGCCCCCCATTCCGTCGCACACCAGAAACACGAGCCCGCGGGCGGCAAGGGTGGCATCGTCTTCAGGCAGGTAATACTCGAACTTGTCCTCGTTGTTCTCCCGCACCCGGCCAAGGTCCGTTTTACATGCGACCGTAATTTTGAGGCGGGTTCTCAACTCTGTGGGCGCGATCAGTTGCCCGATTTCGTATTCGGCGGTTGTCTCTTCCGGCATCGGCTACTCCCTTACTTCCACGTGAAACTGCATGCTGCCGAGGCGAATCACATCGTCCTTCGTGAGCTTGGTGCGCTGGTTCGGGTTGAGCTTGGCGTCGTTCAGCATGGTCCCGTTCGTGCTACCCGTGTCCGTGAGGTAAACGCCGTCGTCGGCCACCTCGATCTCGCCGTGCTTGCCCGATACGTAAGGATCGACGATTTGAACGTTATTCTCCGACTTGCGGCCGAAGCTGTTCACACCCTTCATCAGCGGAAATTCCTTGCCCTCGCCAACCAGTGCCGCAGGCGAGGCCTCGAGCTTTGGCGCTGCTGTCATTGCCGCCGTCTTGTTGGAGGCGATGATGTTGGTGGCCATTGCCTGTCCCGGCAGGCTGAGCGTCAGTTCGAGCCCGCCGAAGCTTGCCTTGTCGCCTTGGCTCATCTTCCTCTTTTCGCCCGGCCCAAGGCGGGCGCCGTTGTAGAAAGTGCCGTTGGTGCTTCCGAGGTCCTCGAGTTCGATCGAGCCGTTGTCGGAAACGATCTGGGCGTGCTTTCGGCTAACCCTTGGGTCGACGATCATGATATCGCCCTCGCGCCCAACCATGTTGATTCCAGGGCGTATCGTGTGCTCGCGTCCGGTCGTTTCCACAAGCACGGGCAACTGGATCGCGGGCGCGCCGAAGGCGTCGCCGGGCAGTGCGCGGTCGAAAATCAGCCCGCATTCGACGCAGAACATCACGCCCGCCGGGTTGAAGGTCTTGCAAACCGGGCACTGGGTCGGCTTGATCGTGATCGTCGCGTTTAGGGTTGGCGCCGTGCCGAGAATGGTGCGGTTAGGGTCCGCGCTTGGGGGGGCGCCAAGTTGCGTGCGATTGGGGTCGCCGCTGAGCATTTGGGTCTTGCCGGAGTCGTTCATTGCTTACTAGAATCTACGAAAGAGTTTAGCCTTTCTCCGATTTCTTCTGCCGTCAGGGACGGGATTGACACGGTTTTCATTCTCGACGTCTGCCCGCGGATGATCGAAACTCCCGAAACGGGTACGTCCAGCGCTTCAGCCACAAGCCTGCACAAGGCTTTGTTGGCTTCGTCCTTGGAAGGAGCAGCGTGAACCCAAGCTTTAAGCCCGCCGTTCACCCGAGCCAGTTTCAGGGACGAACTCTTTGGCGTGACGTGCACGGCGATCTCGCTCAACGCTAGCTGCCTGGGGGTGTCTGCTTCTGGATGAACCGCTCGTCTTTTCGCTGGTTCGCAAGCGCCCCCCTGTCGTCCGGGTGCGCGGCGAGCAAACTCTTCCAGACCTTGATCGCGTCCGGATAGAGCCCCAGCTTTTCGTATGAATGCGCAAGCAGTCGGTAGGAGTTGGGGTGTGGATGCGAGTCCATGGTGGATAGCAGAAGCGCCGGAACGCGCGCGTAAGCCTTCCGCATGAAGTAGAAATTGGCCTCGGGGAACGCCGCATCGGGCGCCTTGGGGTTATCCTTGCGATAGCGAACGTACACCGCAAGAGCTTCATCGTATTGCTCTATGTTCTCTAGCATCCAGCCAAGATTGGTGGCGTAGTCGTAGTCGGCGGGATCTTCGCTGCTGAGGAAACGTTCCGAGTTAATGATCGCGGGATAGTCGCCCGCCTTGAACCACACGTCGCCCTGAGCGGTGATCTGGTTTTCGACTCGGCTCCAAATCGCGTCGACTCTGGCGTCTTGTCTTTTCCGCGACTTGATGCTTGTCTTTAGGGATGAATCGTAGCCGTTGTGCCCCTTGTTCGGCGTGGCCCCAAAGGCGGCCATAGAGGTCCACAAGCCAACGAACAACCATGCGATCTTTCTCATTCCTTCTCCAATGCGGACTGCACCAAATCCTGGACCATCGCCGGATTGGCCTTGCCCGCCATCGCCCTAATCACCTGACCGACCAAGAACCCTTTAACGTTCACCTGCCCTGACTTATATTTCTCGACCGCCTCGGGGTTTGCGGCGAGCGTGTCCGCGACCGCCTTCTCGATTTGGGTTGAATCGGAGATTTGAGCCAGACCTTTCAGCCTAATAATCTCTGACGGCGCCGAGCCGGAATTAAATACATCAGCGAACACTTCTTTGGCCATTTTGCTGCTGATCGTGTCGTCGGCGACCTGCTTAAGGAGGTCCACAACGTGTTCAGGTTTCACGTTGCTCGTCCTCGGCGTAGATCCGCTCTCCTTCAAAAGCTCTGCGAACTGGTTGGTCATCACGTTGCAAACCCCCTTAGGGTCTCCGCCGAGCCCAACCGCCTCCTCGAAGTATCCCGCCCACTCCTGGTCGGCGACAAGCACGTTGGCGTCGTAGTCGCTGAGCGCGAATTGATCCATATATCGCTTGGACTTGACGACCGGCAACTCCGGAAGTCCCGCGTCCAGCTTGTCGATATAAGCCTGTTCGAAGACCATCGGAACGAGGTCGGGGTCGGGGAAGTACCGGTAATCGTTCTCGGTTTCCTTAAGTCGCATCACAAAGCTGGATTCCCGCTGCTCGTTCCATCCCCGCGTCTCTTGCGCTACCTTCCCGCCGTCTTCCAGAACCGCCGTCTGCCGCCTCACCTCGAACTCTACGCCAAGCTGAACGCTCCTGAAGCTGTTGAGGTTCTTGAGCTCCGTCTTCGTGCCAAACTCTTTCGCGCCCTCGGGCCTGATCGAGATGTTCGGCTCGCAACGAAGGGATCCTTCCTCCATCTTTCCATCGCAAACACCCAGGTAGAGAAGGATGTGGCGAAGGGTGGCGAGATAGTTCTTCGCCTCGTCTGGGTTGGTGATGTCCGGCGGAAACTCGGTGACGATCTCCATCAGCGGCACCCCCGCCCGGTTGAAGTCGACTCCAGAACCGCCAGCGGGTAGGTGCATCAGTTTGCCGGTGTCTTCCTCGAGATGGACGCGGCGAATCTTGACCGTCTTATAGCCATCTCCGGAGGGAACGTCTAGGTAGCCGTCGTACCCGAGAGGGTTGGTGTCTCCGTATTGGCTGATCTGATAGCCCTTGGGGAGATCGGGATAGAAGTAGTTCTTGCGATGGAAGATCGAGTTCATCGCGATCGTGCAGTTCAGCGCGCGGGCGGTCTTGAGTACGAACTCGATGGCTTCGCGGTTCGGCACGGGTAACGCCCCCGGGAGCCCAAGGCAAACCGGGCAAACCCGCGTGTTCGGCTCGCCTCCAAAGGCGACCGGGCAACGGCAGAACATCTTCGACCGGGTCAACAGTTCGGCATGGACCTCCATGCCGACGCTGGCCACATAGTTTGGCATTGGGGAATTCTACCGGGGTTAAGTGCTCAGGGAAGAGGGTAGAGGGTAGAGGGTAGGGGGTAGAGGCGTTCGGAATGTCATTCCCAACGGACGCAGAGAGCCAGGTGAAGCCGAGAGTAAAAAACGACGGCACCTTGAAGCGATAGGTGTATGGGCCCTGCGATTTTTGAGCGCAATAGTCCGATTTTGTATTTTCATCCGTGCGACGCGCGCACCAGTCGATTCTTTTCCGGTCTAGACCGCCTAGACTCTGAACCCCCCTACCCTCTACCCTCAACCCTCTACCCCAAGACCCACAGTCCCGACAATCACCAATCACCCCTCATGCCATAATCCCGCCAAATGAAGCTCCAAGATATGACCTGGCAGGAAGTTGGCGGGGTGAGCCGCGAGTGCGTGGTTCTCATCCCAACCGGCTCGCTGGAGCAGCACGGCCCGCACCTTCCGCTTTTTACCGACTCGCTGATCGCGACCGCCGTCGCCGAAGCGGTCGAGAAGAATCTCAGCGACAAGGTGCTGCTCACGCCGACCCTCTGGCTCGGCGCCTCGGGCCACCATTTGAAGTTTCCCGGCACGCTCAGCAACAGCTTCAAGGCCTACATAGGGGCCATTACGAGCGTTGTCGAGTCGCTGATTCCCCACGGCTTCACCAAGTTCTATGTGCTCAACGGCCACGGGGGCAATACGGAGCCGAACGGGGTGGCTATGCGGGCGCTCAAGGCGCGGCATCCGAACTTGACTTTCGGTCATTCCGGCTATTTCCCGTTCATGGCCAAGGTTGCGGCGGAAGTGTTGGAAGGCCCGGTAAAAGAAATGCGCCACGCCTGCGAGGCGGAGGCCAGCCTGATCCTGCTCCTGAGACCGGAACTGGTGCGCAAAGATAAACTCCGCGACGACGGCCTCTATCCAGACCCGCCCGTTCAAGGGGTGATCCACCATTTCGACGAGATGACCGAGGAGGGCTCCCTAGGCTACGCCACCCTTGCCAACTCCGAGAAAGGAAAAAAGATCTTCGACGCGGCGGTCGAGGGCGTCACAAAGGAGTTGAAGACGGTGGCGGAGGGCTACATCCTCCGGGCAAAGCCGGGTTCGGGGCAGGGGTAGAAGTCAGCGACTGTGTAGCACTCTCTGGCGCGCATTAATACGCTTCATACAACTTTACACTTCTCCCGGAATAGGACCAGGCAAGGGCTTGCCCGCTACCTATTGCGGTCGAACGTCATCGCTTCCTTCTCTCCCATCCCTTTCTCTGTGAGCTTAAACTCGGTGCTTGATTTCCACTCAAGATCCCAAGTCCTTAGCGATGGTAGCGGCGCCGAAGCATTAATCGCCGACACCACCATTCGATTCTTAGGATCCCTGGAACTAGCCATGATCTTGCCAGATAGGTCCAGGGTCAATTTATTGCCATCCAGCGTGAAAGTGCCGAATCGCTTCACGTCAGTACCCTCGATGGTGGAATCGATTTGAAAGGCTCCGCCCTTTTCGAACACCCACGTCCGGGGACGCCCTGTCGTGTTCAATTTCCAGCTGCCTACCAATTTGCTTGAGGACGCCCCATTTTTGCAGCCAGCAATTGCGATGACCGCAAGGCAGAGTGGAGTGATTCTTGAGAGCGTGCTCATGGGGCAGTATAGCGTGCGAGCTAACCTGCACAGGTTGCACGCACCGGCCAGCGCCATGTCTGCGTCTTGGTCCCCATACTGGCTTGTGGGAGTTCTTAGGCATGCACTCAAACACGGTTCGACACTCCGGAGATCCCGGAGGGATCAAAGAGGGTAGCCGGGTGGTGGAGCGCTACCGCCGAAGCAAAGCGAAGGCGGAAGCGACACCCCCGGTATGCGCCAACCAACCTACCGACCTCGGAGGGGTCGCAGATGACGTCGGCAACCAGCCGATTAAAGAGGCGACGTGAATCTCCGATGCCTTCCTTTACGCGTCAAAGGTGGCTTTCGGCTTCTCAAACCAACCCACTCCCCCACCGGACAATCACCGTCGATCACGCATCGGGATACAGATTCCGCATCAGCATCTTCACCGTTGTGCGGAAATCCTTGTCCTGGTGCATCATCTCGCTGATCTTCTGGTAGCCGTGCATCATCGAGGTGTGGTCGCGGTCGCCGAAGAGCGCGCCGATATGCTTCCAACTATCCTTCGTGAGTTCGCGAGTGAGAAAGATCGCCACGTGCCTGGCCTGCACGATCGGGGCATTGCGCTTGACCCCTTTGATCTCGTCCTCGGGGACTTTGAAGTGTTTGCTGACCACCGAAACGATCTGGGGGAAGCCAGGCTTATTAAGGACGCCCGCCTTGTAATGCTCCTCTACCAACTGAGAAGCAAGCTCGATGCTGATCGGCACGCCGGTAACGCTGGACTGCACCACCAACCTGGTTAAGGCGCCTTCGAGAATTCGGATGTTGCCGGGGACATGCTCGGCCAGATACATGGCCACGCTCGTTTCCATCTCAATGCTCTCCGCCTTCGCCTTGGTGAGCAGAATCGCGCAGCGGGTCTCCGTATCCGGAGGTTGGATATCGGCCACCAATCCCGCTTCGAAGCGCGATCGAAGCCGCTCGTCCATCAGGTACAGGTCCCGCGGCGGGCGGTCCGAGGTTAAAACGATCTGCTTTCCAAGGGAATGAAGGTAGTTGAAGGTGTGAAAGACCTCTTCTTGCGTCTTGTCCTTCCCCGCGACAAACTGAATGTCGTCTACCAGCCAGATGCCGACGTTCCGCTGCGCGCGGCGGAAAGCCTCAATCCGTCCGCTTTGAAGCGCATGAACGAACTCTTCCGCAAACTGCTGGGCAGAAACGTAAACCAACGGAAATCGGGGGTTTCTATTCAGGATTTCGCGAGCGATGGAGTGCAACAGGTGGGTTTTTCCAAGGCCGCTTGGCCCGTAGATGAAGAGCGGGTTGTACTTCGCGCCCGGGTCGGACGAGACCGCTTTGGAGCCCGCGTACGCAAGCCTGTTGCTTTGTCCGACCACAAATGTTTCGAAGCTGTATTTGTCGAATGGGTGGAAAGAACTTTCCTCCACCATCGCCGGCACAACGGTGGCCCTGGCTGCGAGGGGTTGCTTTTCCTGGGGCTCAGGCTGAAGTTCGACCTTGACGTATTCGCCGAGTTCGTCGCTAAGCATTCCGGTAAGGGTGGTCAGGTAACGCTCGCGAACCCATTCTTGAACAAACCTTCCTGGAACGTTTAGTTTGACGACCCCGTCCTGAAATGACACCGGCTTGAGGGGCTTGATAAAACGCTCGAGCCAAGCCTGAGGAATGTCGACTGAAAGCCTCCGAACGACGTGCTCCCACGCGGAGAGCAAACTTACCATTTCCTGTCGATCCATGAGCGATAACTGATCCATATACACACTTTTCAAAACACCGAAACCAAGCCTCTTTACGGGGGTTTGGAGAAAGCAGTATACATGCGCAAAGGGCAAACTGCAAAGTCGAAAAACTGATGCCAGACCTGCTTAGAGGCAGATATTGGCTCGGAATCGGATATACGAATCAAAATCGTTATTTTCATGATAATAACACTCGTATTCGTGGTATTTCGACATATGTATAGGTTTTCCACACGGTTTGAGCAGGGCAATTTCGCGAAGAGTGAAACGGCTAAAATCGGGGAGTGCCACAACGCGTTTTAGGGGTCCTTGGAGGGGCCGACCTCGCCCCGGAATTGTTAAGGAAGTGGGCGGAAAGCGCGGAGATTTTAATCGCCGCCGATGGAGGCGCCAACCGTCTCTTGGAGGTGGGGTGTACCCCAAACGCGATCGTTGGAGATTTGGACTCTTTCGTTTCTGGAGCGACCGATGTTGCGTCGAAAATATACAGAGATGAGGATCAAAACTATACTGATTGTGACAAGCTGCTGCGATATGGGCAGGATCAGGCGCTCTTGCCGCTGACGTTGGTTGGAATTGAGGGAAATCGCATTGATCACGTAATTTCCTCGATCCACTCGGTGGCCGCGTCCTCGATCAGAGAAAAGGTGACCCTTGCCTTTCGCCGATCCCTCGCCTGGGTGCTGGGTCCGGGCGTCCACGCTAAGCAAGTTGGTGCCCGGCGAACGGTCTCTCTAATCCCGTTGACCTCGTGCGAAAACGTGGAGACCGATGGGCTGCGCTGGCCCCTCCGGGGCCGAACCCTCGAGGCCGGAATTCTCACCAGCATCTCCAATGAGAGCAATTCGGAACAGATTTCAGTAAGTTTAAGGTCAGGACTTCTACTCCTGACGGTCGAGCATTCTCCAGAGGAGTTTCCCATCTGGTGACACGGCCAATTATCACTTTTGGAGTGGCTGATTACCTCGCGGTCGGTCTTTTTGTCTGCGCGCTTCTCTTCCTGGGCTTTTCCGCGAAGTTGCGATCCAACACCGTTCTCCAGTTTTTGGCCGCTGGTCGCCAGCTTTCCTTGCCCCTCTTTGTCGCATCGCTCGTGAGCATGTGGTACGGCGAGATCCTCGGTTCCAGCGAGTCGGCCTCGGCTTACGGCATTGGGGCCTGGATTCTTTTCGGAGTGCCGTATTACATATTCGCGATCCTCTACGCCGTGTTCTTTGTCGGCAAAGTGCGCTCCGCAAGCCAAATCAGTATCCCGGAGCGGCTCCATATGCGGTTCGGTAAGGGGCCGGCTCTCGCGGGCGCGGTGCTTCTCTTTCTTCTCGCCGTTCCCGCCGCCCACTTGCTTTGCTTAGGAGTCCTCATCAAGTCCTTCACCGGCTGGGACCCGGTGGTGTGTGTGCTGATCGGGGCCGTTGTGGGCACGTGTTTCGTCTACCGTGGCGGGCTGCTGGCCGACGCCCGGGCCTCTCTGGTCGCTTTCGCGATGATGTACATCGGTTTCTTCGTGATGCTGATTTGGTGCCTCGTCCACCATCCGCTCGTTGCCACCGTGTCGAGCATAGGAAACAAGGACCTGTTGAAATGGGATGGCGGGACGGGCTGGGTTTACGTGTTGAGCCTGTTTGTGGTAGGGGCCTGGACCTTCGTCGACCCGGGCTTTCACCAGCGAGTAACCAGTGGCGCTTCGGCGGCCATTAGCAAGAAAGGCGTCTTGATAAGTGTAGGATTTTGGATTCTATTTGACGTTTTGTCGCTTACGACCGCCCTGTACGCTATAGCCTTGTATCCAAAGCTTAGCGGCCTCGAGGTGTATCCGGCCTTTGCGCAGCAAGTCCTGCCGCCGGGGCTGAAGGCCCTTTTCTTTTGCGGCATGCTCGGCGCGGTGATGTCCGCCACCGTCTCTTACGGCCTCGCCAGCGGCGCTACGTTGGGAAGAGAAATCCTTGGCCGCCTTCGCCCTGGCGCGTCGGATGAGACAGTCAATAAATGGTCGCGGTGGGGAATAGCGGTCGGATGCCTCGTGGCCGCCGCCCTCGCGATCGAGATTCACAGCGTCATCGATCTCTGGACCGCATGGGCGGGGGCGGTGGTCGGCGCGTTGCTGATCCCGGTCGGCGTGGCGTATCTGACGAAGGACCGGCGCATGCACGGCGCCGTCGTCTCGCTCTCAATTCTCTGCGGCTTTGCGGTGGCCGTCGTTTGGATGGTCTACGGAAGGATGCATGGGAACGAGTATCTCGAGGTGGTGTTTGCCAGAACTTCGCATGGGCTTCAAATCGTCATGGCTAACAGCGACCCCGGCGCGAACGTGCCGGAAGGGGTCAAAATGTCAATCGGAACGCTGATACCGGGCCTGCTCGTTTCCGCGATTGTGATAGCATTGGGAGCAGCGCTGACGATCAGAAGAAGAAACCATGCTTAACGACGATTTGCAACACGAACAAGAAAACGAACCCCATTTGGTCGAGCCGGCAGCCGGGGAACCCGAGCCGGATGCGGCAGTTGCCGAGCTTGAGCCCGTAACCGAACCGGCCGAGGCCACCGAAGCTGGAATTCCTCGCTTGGTTGTAAAGCGAAACGGCGCCGAGACCGACACCGAGTTCGAAATCCATTCGCCGGCGGTAATAGGCCGCTTCGACCCAGCGGTAGGGCCGGTAGACGTGGACCTCGGAGGCCTACCCGAAGGCGCGTACGTGTCGAGAAAGCACGCGAAGATTATTTTCGACGGGGTCTGGAAGGTAGTCGACCTAGGTTCGTCGAACGGAACGTTCGTGCTCCGAGACGACTTCGAGCGGGTAGAAGAAGCCGAACTCGGCGACGGCCAAGAGTTTGCGCTGGGGAATGCGCGATTCGTTTTCCATCTTAGCTAGATTCTTTGAGCTGAGCCCCGTCTTACCCCCTGATCGGGATTGAGCGTAGCGATGCCCCGTGACTCCAAATATCAAAGGAACTCTCCCTCCTTTGAAGGAGGGTTGGGGTGGATGAGCGCCATCGCGCACCCTACCTTCAAGAATCAAAGTCTTGGCCAAGGCAAGTTAAGCTATGTGGTTACGGGGTACGCCTTTTTGAGTGCGGCCCTTCAATCATGTAGACGTGGCCGGGCTGGGAATCTGCTAATTGGCTCTCGATTAACGAAACGCAAGCCGCTTGGTTCACCAACACGTTCGGATGAATGTCAAGAACAATGAGCGATAGGGGCCTACCCTGCATGCTCTGCTGATAGGGCATGTTTTTATCCGCAGTGATCAGGACCTGAATTCCAGCCTCTTGTGCTTTCGTCAGTAGCTCGCCGTTTTTCATTCCTTGCCAGCCCATGGCGACGACGTGAACAAGATCATGCCCAGGCATGAACTCCGGCAGCGCCTCATCGAGGTTTTCGTCCAGCAGAATCTTCACGAAGCAAGCTCAATTCCTATCGCCTTCCTGCTTTGGCTGCTAAGCCACTCGAGGACGGCCGTAGCCTGTTCACGATGAACGCTGGAATAGCCTTGCAAGAACCGGTCGAGCGAATATCCGGCTTCGATATGGTCGAGGAAAGTCGTAAGCGGAACCCGGGTTCCCTTGAAGCATGGCGTGCCACCCAAAATCTGCGAATCTATGACGATTACCTGTTCAAGTTCCTTCGGAATGGTCATGGTTCTCGCTTCCCCGCCTTGATATTATGGCCTCAGCTGGTATCACTTCCCCGGATCGACGACGACGTCGAGTTTCACGTCCTCGAACTCGACCCCGATGTCCATGAGCGACCAATAAACCATCCCGTCCGCGGCGTCGACGATGCCGTTCGTGCTGACCACTTTTCCCGGGAAGTCCACCGCGAAGGTTAGGGTGTCTCCCGCCTCCGTGCTGTCGCTGTTCTGCGAGGTCCCGCCGGTGATCTCCTTGGGCTTCATGCCGTTCGCCATCTTTTGGGCGTCGACGGTGTTAGACATCGTTTGGATCATTTTCTCCGTCTCGTCCGCGGTGATGCCGGGCAAGTCCTTGGTCAATGCGGCTGCCAGGTCGCTGTGGAGTCTCGCCTTCATCTTGTACGCCAAGACGTCGGGGTTCATCATGCCAAAAATCAGGGGTTCGGGGGGGCCAAAGAACAGCCTCATCACGGTGAGCCCCACGGTTTGAGTGACGCGGTCGATCACGTCGGTTTTAAGGAACCTTTCGGGCATCGTCTTCTTGATGGCGGCGCGAATATCGGCGATTGACGACATGCTGGGCGACCTGGCCCCCATCCAATGAAGGTTCTCGGTGTATTCCAAGTTGCCGTTGGGAAGCTTCGCGACGGCGACCTCGCTGGACAATTCGTTTCCGCCCTTCTGGCTCTTGACCACGATATCCTTCAACGGCGGCGACCCCGCGGGGACAGTTCTTGCCACAGTTACCGAGCGGCCATCGGCGTCTTCCTGATTGGTAACGGTGACGCCCGCCTCCGCCTTGGGAATCACAAAAGCCTCCGCTGGGCTCGAGGCCTGCTTTCCGCCCATGTCCATCTTCGCCACGGTGTACTTCACCGTTCGGGTGAACGAGCCGTCGGCGCTTAGCTTCGTCTCGGTAGAAACACGCGCGCAGCCAACTGCAACGAACACAGCCAAAAGGAGGGGCGTTTTGTAAGACATTTGCCAGACTGTACCAGGGGAGCCCAAATCCCGGACTGCATAACATGCCCAATGTGCGTACAATATCAACATGCGACTGTTGGCAGATCGGATCACAAGCGACCCGGAGCGATGCGGCGGTCGACCTTGCATTCGGAATCTCCGCATTAGAGTGGTTGACGTTCTTGAGATGCTCGCTTCGGGCATGACGCCTCAGCAGATCGTGGATGAGCATCCAAGTCTGGAGCTAGAGGACGTGTCGGCAAGCCTGAGATATGCGTCTACTCAGATCGACCACATCGTCTTGAGCGCATGACGTTATGGCTGGACGAGCAGATATCGACCCGGCTGGTTACCGAACCTTCGCCCCTTCAGGGGCTTCTTTCTCAGGCTGCAGTAGAATGGCCCCGTCGTTCTCGTCGACCGCCGCAAGCAGCATGCCCTGGCTTTCGACTCCGCGCAGCTTGGCAGGCTTAAGATTCACCACAACTACAACTTGGCGCCCGATGAGGTCGATTGGATCATAGTTCGCCTTAATCCCGGCGACGATCTGCCTCTTTTCGCTTCCAATCATGACTTGAAGCTTCAGCAGCTTGTCGGAGCCCTCGATCGGCTCGGCCTCTAGGACGCGGCCGACCTTGAGATGGACGCGGGTGAAGTCGCTGATCGAAATCTGCTCGTTCTGAGCCTCAGGCTTCTCTTCAGGCTTGGCGACAGGGGTTTCGGTGGCTGGTTTTTCGGTTTCCATGTTGATCTTTGTGAGGTCGAGGCGGGGAAAAATTGGGGTCGGCGCGGCCAATTGGGTTCCGGCGGGAAGTGACTCGGGTTCGCCGATCTCGTCCCAGGAACTGGCCCGTTCAAGACCCAACTGGGCGCGAACGGCTAGCGCCGTCGATGGGAGAATCGAGCCTATCAGGGTTTCGGTGGCGCGAAGCGCTAGCAGCATCGACTTGAGGACGCCGGCCAACGCCGGATCCTCGTTCTTGGCGAGCGCCCATGGGGCGCGGGTGTCGATGTACTTGTTCAAGAACCGCACGAGCCCCCAAGCGGCATCGGTTGCTTCGTCGATCCGAAACCGTTCCATCGCCGTTTCAAAACCGGATTTGGCGGCCTGAATCGCCTCAAGCGCTTCCTGCTCGGGAGCGGCGTCAGGCACGATTCCGCCTGCAAACTTGTGGGTCATGGCGAGGCTGCGGTTCAGCGCGTTGCCAAGGTCGTTGGCGAGGTCGCTGTTGTAGCGCTTGTAAAAATCGGAGTAGGTGAAGTTCGAATCGTTCTCGTAAGGAAGCGTCGCCGCCATGTAATACCGAACCGCATCGACGGCTATCTCTGGTTTACATCCAGATTGAGACGCCAGCAACTCGGCCAGTTCCAGCGGCCGCACTACCTCGCCCCGCGACTTGCTGATCTTGTCCCCGCCGATCAGCATCCAGGCATGACCCACCAGGTGCTTGGGAAGGGGTAGGTCAAGACCCATCAGGATCCCTGGCCACAGCGTCGCGTGAAAGCGGGTCAGGATGTCTTTGCCCATCCACTGCACGTCCGGGGGCCATAGGTTTTCCCAACCAGGTTCGGGCCAGCCCGTGGCGCTCAGATAGTTGATCAGCGCGTCGAACCAAACGTAGATGACGCGGGTCTCGTCCCCTGGAACGGGAACGCCCCACCCGTCGTTGGGGCGACTTATCGAAGCATCGCGAAGGCCCTGTTTGATGTAGGACACAACCTCGTTGCGGCGAACTTCAGGCGTGATGAAATCCGGGTTCGCCTCGATGTAATCCAGCAGAGGCTGCTGAAACGCGCTCAGGCGAAAGAAATAGTTCTCTTCTTGAACCCAGCGGACCTCGTTTCCGTCGGGGCTCTTGCCGTCGACCAGATCCTGTTCTTTGAAAAAGGTCTCGGTCGACACGTCGTACCAGCCCTCGTACGTGCCTTTGTAGATGTGGCCGCGTTCCTGGAGAATGCTAAATACTTCTTGTACCGCGCGGACGTGTCTCGGCTCGGTGGTCCGGATGAAGTCGTCGTAACCGATGTTCATCGCCTGGAAGATTTCCACGAAGCGCTGGCTGATGTCGTCGACGAACTCCTGGGGCTGCCGACCTTGTGCCAGCGCGGCTTCCTTCACTTTTAGCCCATTCTCATCGGTTCCGGTGAGAAAAGTGACCTGCCGTCCCCGAAGTTTCTGATATCGAGCGGTGACGTCGCTCACAAAGGTTGTCAGGGTGGTACCGATGTGGGGGACGCTATTGACGTAGTAGATCGGCGTCGTGATGTAGTAGCGCTTCGGCATCCGCTTCGAGTTTACCGTCCCGGTTTAAATGGCAGGTTTTTATCTGCGCCCCGCCCTCGGTACGCATCTTGCACTTAGCATCACGAGGATTCATCTCTTATAGAAAAGCGTGGCACTTATGAAAACGATCAACGCCAAATCATTATTAATCGCAGCCGCACTCACCGTCGCGGTCGCTGCACAGGCACATGTGGAACCTGGCTCGTTCCTGAACAAACGGGCTCACACGGTTAAGGAACTCGTTTGGGAGACGGAACACGACTCTCAGGTTCTAAGCCGTTATGAGCGCCATTTCCGGATGTCAGAGGAGCAGCTGGTTCGTTACTTCGAAAGCCTTCACGTGGGCAGGATTCAGACCACCGGCTCGTATGTGGTGTATAACTGCCACGACGACGAGGTCATCCGGGCTCGTGTGTTCAAGCTCAAGGCCGGAACGCCGATGTTCGTCGACGAGAACGGGAAGCCGATCCTCAAGATCTCTTGCGGCAACCCGATGATCGCGCCGACGCCGAAAGTCAGCATCGTGATTACCCCGAAGGCCCGACCGGTCCCTCGAGAGACCCCGGCCCCTGCGCCAGCTCCAGCGCCCCAGCCCCAGGCTGTGGTCGTTCCCGAGGCGCCTTGCCCCCCACCTCCCGCTCCGCCTGTGGTCGCCGGCCCGGTCAGCAACAGCACGGTTGTGAACAAAAGCTCCTCTAGCCTGTTCATCCTGCCCCTGGTCGCGGTCTTCACCTACCACAGCAACCATTCCAAGACGGTCGTCATCAAGAAGCAGCCGACTCCCGAACCAGCATCCCTGCTGATCATGGGATTCGGAGCAACCTCGCTCCTGATGCGGCGCCGAAAGAAGCAAGCATAGAGAAGATACGGCTTTTCTGAATCCTAACCACCCTCCCTACAGCCGCAGGCCCAGCCTGCGGCTTTTTTTTTGTTCGTCCGTTCTTGTTTTGCAAGATGCTTGCAGTTTAGGTTCGGTGGGTTCGTTTGGCAAAATGCGGTTTGCGTTCGGATAGAACCGCAAAGGGCACAGAAAATTCTTGGCATCGCTGGGCTTGTAGGAGTTCGGCTGTTGCTCTTTAAGCTCGTTCATTACGGCGCCTATTGATTTGAGACGATTGAACCGCCGGTAGTTCGCCCTTTCAGGGCTCCCGGAGGAAGAGAGGGGCGGTTCTCGTCCCGGCAAAGCCGGGATGACAACGCTTCGCTCTGGCCGGGCTTCGCCCGGATTGGACGGGACAGGCGCTGGACGCCATCTCTTGGGTTCTCCGTGGATTCTTTGATTAAAGGTTCCGGGCTTTGAACCGCAGGGGGCGTAGAAACCGCAGAGCCGGAGGTCCTCCGGAGTGGGCGGCTTGTATTTGATACACGATATGATATTGTCAAGGAGCATCGGGCAGTAATCCTCGGTTGATGAAGCCCCAATTATAATTACAGCTTTTGGGGGCTGTTTGTCACACGAATGTGCAGATGTATGTCTTGATAAACCTAGACTACAATCTGCTTATAGTCCGGGCGCACTTTCTGAGCAGGGCGATGTTCTTTCGGTTTCGGAATGGTTCTCGCCAAGGCGCAAAGAACGCAAAGCCTGAATACCGGGTTGCCCCCATTGCTCCTCATTAAGATGAAGAACCCGGCAGAGGACGAATGCTATTGCTACAACAAAACGCTCCTTCGTCAGGCGGCTGGCATAGGAGTGGCGTATTTTGCGTTCGGGGGGACAGGATTTGGGCTCTTGATATGGGTGTTCCTGCCCCATATCCACGATGTCTCACTCCTCGTTCTAGATCTGCTACTTGCCTTGGTATTTGCGGTGGTGGCCCTAAGTCATTTGGGAGGGGCGGTGTTTTGCTTGGCTGTGGCTGCCAAAGAGAGGATTCTAATCAAGGGCGACGTGGTTACCTGGTTCCGTGCGAACGGATGTTCGGTCGAGATCGACACCTGGCGAATTGTCGAAGTCAGGGAAGACATGACCAGTCCGCCTGGGCGATTGTATAGATTGTGCTGCAGCGTTGTTACGGACGATGGCAGGAAGCTGACCTTCCTTGAGGATCTCGAGGGATATGAGGAACTGGTCCGCTACTTCCGAAATAAGAAGGCGCCAGCGATTGAGAGGACGTTCCCGTTCCGGGATTGGCCCACGTTCGTCGCGTTGGTTATGGCGTCGCTGGTGTTTGGTATCGCCGCGTTGTTTGTTCCGCGAGATCTATCCCAATGGGTTGGATGCTTGGTTGTATTCTTGTTCGGCGGTTCAGTGGCTACCAGAATAGCACTGCGAAATCGTAACGAACGCATTGAACTGACGCAATCCGCAATCGCATATTTCGACTGGAGGGGGCGAAAAAGACTCGATGTCCCGCTGGACACTTTGGACCCGATAATGTTCTCTGTAACCGGGAAACTGGGATCGAGGGAATCGGTGTCGTGCCGACTTCAAACTGCTCAGGGGGCCCTAGAGTGGTCGCCTAATTTCGTCGGCTGGGTCGAACTGATGAGGTATTTCCAATGCCGAGCCAAGTCCGGACGCGAGTGAGGGCTGGCTCGCCTTCTGCGTGTTCATTGGTTACCGATTCCGGCCCTTTAACCGCAGGGGGCGCAGAAACCGCAGAAGGGGATCGGGGACTTGCGCGCCAAACCAGCCGCGCCGGGACACCAGAACATTCTTGGCATCCCTGGGCTTGTAGGAGTTCGTCCGTTGCTCCTTTAAGCTCGTTCATTACGGCGCTTATTGATTTGAGGTTGAAGCGGCGGTTGTTTCGCCCTTTCAGGGCTCCCCGGAGGAAGAGAGGGGCGGTTCTCGTCCCGGCAAAGCCGGGATGACAACGCTTCGCTCTGGCCGGGCTTCGCCCGGGATGGCAACGCTTCGCTCTGGCCGGGCTTCGCCCGGATGACAACGCTTCGCTCTGGCCCGGGCTTCGCCCGGATGACAACGCTTCGCTCTGGCCCGGGCTTCGCTCGGATGACAACGCTTCGCTCTGGCGGGGCTTCGCCCGGATGACAACGCTTCGCTCTGGCCCGGGCTTCGCCCGGATGACAACGCTTCGCTCTGGCCCGGGCTTCGCCCGGAATGGACTGGACGGACGCTAGATGCCATCTCTGGGGTTTTCCGCTTGGGGCCCTTGGCAAACCAGAATGGTCGAGCTTCGCTCTACCGGCAGACTGGAGAGTCTGCCGTACTGCGGCATGGCCTCACCGTCCAACGATTCGCTCAAGGGTCGCTTCCATGATAGGTACTGTCTGGGCCGAGACGGTATAAACCAGGGCTTCCCGGTAAACCCGCTGAGCTGGGTGGTTGATGCTGTTCGCTGCGCCGCTGGACGCGGCTACCGCCGCGTGGGCGCAGCGGACCGCCAGGTCGATGGCCCATGCCCGCAGTTTCAGGCGCTCGGCGGTCGTTTCTTCGTCGGCGGTCGCCTGCGCTTTCGTGGTTGCTTCACGGCATTCTTCAAGCTCTTTTGAGAGTTTCTCGTAGGCCTTGATCACTAACGGCAAGTCCTTCTTGCGGCCCGCCGCCTCGACTATGTCGAGCCCGGCCCTTGCGCACCCAAGCGCGAAGTGGCCCTGCAAGGCGATGTTGATGAGGTCGTTGTTCTGAATCCAGCCGGAGGGCTTGACAAACGCCACCAGCTTGTCCGGCAAGTGCCAGTTCGTGAGATCGGCGGTGACGGTCATCGGCGATTCCATCGCCGCTAGGCGCATTGGTTCGCTGAGGGTGATCTTGCCGGCGTCCTTATCTGTGTGAACAAGGGGAACGACGCCGAAGACCGCGGTGCCGTCCGGGAGGGTCGCGCCGATCAGGAACTCGGGGTAGAAGCTCCAGCCCGTAACCCACGGCACGTGGCCGTTAAGGACGTAGCCGCCTTTTACGCGGGTCGCCTTCATCTGCGGTTCGCCTTTTCGGCGGAGTTGGCTGAAACCGATTCCAACCAGACGCTCCCCGTTGGCCATCTTGGGGAGGTAGTCATCCTTCAACTCCTCGTTGTCGCTCTTGGAGATCATGGACACCGCGCTCTGGTGCTGGGTCTGCAAGAACGCGAGGGAGCCGGAATAGCGTGCCACTGCTTCTTGAAACGCACGGAACGACTCTTCGCTGAACCCGGGGCCGCCATACTTGGCCGGCCTGCGCAGCGCCATTAGCTCGTGGGTGCAGAGAGAGTGCAGCGCGCTCCTCAACGCTTCGGGGTGCATGTCGATTTCGTTTGCTTTTGGAGCGATCTCCTCACGCAGGAGTTTGAGAGCGGATTCCAACACTTCCTTTTCGCGATCCATCGTTCAATTCTACGCAACCGCCCCGACTTAGGACCCAATGGCCATGCATTCAGCGAGTACAGTAACTCTAATGCCTGTCTGCGAGATCCGCAACCTCACTGTGAACTACGGGCGGTTCGTGGCATTGAAGGATTTCAGCGTGGACATCCCCGAGGGCTGCGTGGGGCTTCTTGGCCCGAACGGCGCGGGGAAAACGACCTTACTGAAGACGATCATGGGCTTTCTAACGCCCGCCGCAGGAAGTGCGACGGTTGTCGGCAAAGACGTGGTTAGGGACAGCCTCGAGATCAGGCAGATCGTGGGTCTCATGCCCGAGCAGGACTGCCACATTCCTGGACTGTCTGCCGTGTCGTTCGTTTCCTTCGCGGGAGAACTGGCCGGGATGCCGCCGGCTCAAGCTTTGCGCCGCTCTCACGAGGTGCTCGAATACTGCGGGTTGGGCGAGGCCCGTTACCGGAGCGTCGAGACTTATTCAACCGGCATGAAGCAGCGCATCAAACTGGCCCAAGCGCTCGTTCACGGCCCGAAGCTGCTGCTCCTCGACGAGCCCACGAACGGCCTCGACCCCGCCGGGCGCGAGCAGATGCTCGATTTGATCAAGTCGGTTTCACACGGAAAGGGCATTAACGTGATCGTCAGCAGCCATCTCCTGCCAGACATCGAGCGCGTATGCGACCAGGTCATCGTCGTGGCGGGAGGGACGCTTCGGTCCTCCGGGCCAATGAAAGATCTTAAAAAGATTCAGGGGCGCCCGGTCGACGTCGAGCTGCGGGAGCAGAACAACGAATTCATCGAGGTTCTTCGAAAGAAAGGCTTCGAGGTAATCAGTGCGGCTACTTACCGCTGCCGCCTACAGGCGCCTGGCACGCCTGAAGAGCTATGCCACCAGATCATTCAGGCAGCCACGGAGACGGGCGCCCAGGTGAGGGGATTTCAAATGGCGGAAAGAAGCTTGGAAGAGGCGTTCATGGAGGTCATTCAGTAGTGAGCCCCGCAAACCCGATCGCCGACCTGACCTACCGGAACTACGACGGCCCGCTCGAATCGGGTTATCGCTGGTGGCCAGTGGCCAAGATGACGATGCGGATGGCGATCAAAAAGAAGTCGTTCTGGTGGCTGGGCATTTTCAGCGGCTGGTGGTACTTCGTGCTATCCATCGTCTTTTACGTGTGGGACGTGCTCGCGGCGAACGCCTCGCCGAACACCCCCGCTCCGAACTTCTTCAAAACGCTGATCTGGAAGGACCAGTTCTTGGCCGCGTTTTCGGAGTCCCAGCTTTTCCTGCTGCTGATTGCGTTGCTCATCGGTGTTGGGGCCATCGCCAACGATAACAAGACCAACGCGCTGCTTATTTACTTTAGCAAGCCGTGTACCAAGGCGGATTACCTCATCGGCAAGTGGGTTGGCATCTTCCTCTGCCTTTTGGGTGTGGTTGCGGCGCCAACCATCCTGTTCTTCATGTATTGCGCGTTGAGCTATCGCCAATACGGAATCCTTAGCGACGATCCCTGGCTCATTCTCAAGCTTTTCTTGGTCTTCCCGATTGCCCCCGCGTTCCACGCAAGCGTCGCTTTGGGGATCAGCTCGCTCTTCGATCAAGGTCGCCTTGCGGGCGCGGTCTACGCGGGACTGTACTTTATTGGGCTGATTTTCACGAAAGCGATTGAAGGCATCCGATTCGCCAACGGGGGCAGTCAGCCGTTCGCGGACACCGCGTTCTACTTTTCCATCGACGGGCTTCAGATCGGACTCGCCAAAGACGTGCTCCATACTTCGGGGAGCAACATATTTGGAGGTGGGAGGGGCATGTTGCCGCCACCGTCCGCGCCACACTTTTTGCCCTTCGCCATGGTCTATTTGGTGATCTGCGCCGCCTCTTTGCTTCTGGCGTATTCGCGGATACGCGCGGTCGAGGTGATCGGCTCATGATCAATCTCACGAACGTTTCCCGCTGGTACGGCCAGGTTATAGGTCTGAACGATGTGACCTGCGAGATCGGCCCGGGGGTGACCGCTCTCCTTGGGATGAACGGCGCAGGCAAGAGCACGATGATGCGGCTCATCACGGGTCAGTTGAAGCCAACCACGGGCGATATCAAGGTGCTCGGCTTGGAGCCGTTCGCGAACGAGGAGCTTTATAAGGTTCTGGGTTACTGCCCTGAGATCGATCGCTTTTACGAGCACAACTCGGGAAGAGAGTTTGTCTATTATCTGGCTCGCCTTGCCGGCTACACCCCCGACGAGGCCAAGCGGCGCACTCAGCAAGGCCTTGAACTGGTAGGGATGGCCGAACGCGCGGATCGACCGATTGCCGGTTATAGCAAAGGGATGAGGCAGCGGATCAAATTGGCCCAGGCCATGATTCACGATCCCCAAATCATCTTGCTCGACGAGCCCTTGAACGGCCTCGACCCGGTGGGACGGCACGACATGACCAGTCTGCTCGCCCACCTTGCCTCGCAAGGCAAAACGATCATGATCAGCAGCCACATCTTGTATGAGGTCGAGCACATGACCGAATCCATTCTGCTGCTGCACCGCGGCCGCCTTTTGGCGACCGGCGACCTCCGGGTGATTCGATCCCTTCTCGATAAGCACCCGCACCAAGTTCGTATTCAAACGAGCGATCCGCGGGGCGTCGCCCGGGAACTCGTTCCGTTGCCTAACGTGGTGAGCGTCGAGTTCATGACGGAAGGGAACGCCATTCGTCTGGAGGTTCGCGATCCCAACTCGTTTTACGATTCGCTTGCCAAACTGGTGATCGAGAACAATCTGCCGGTGGAATCGCTGGAGAGCCCCGACAACAACATGGAATCTGTTTTCAAATACCTGGTGGAAGCCTGATGGGACTCTATCTGTTCAGCCATTCCCTCCGGGAGTTCCTCCGGTTTCGACGGATCTTCCCCTGGGTCATTCTCTGCGCCCTGGGAGTGGTCGTCGCGATTCTTTGGCCTTACGTCGTTGGGGCGCAAACGCAGGCTCAGCAATACGCGGACCTATCCAGCATGTTGGCGTTTCACTTGGCGCCGCTCGCGGCGGCGATCATCGTCACGTCTATCATTGGCCAAGAGGTCGAACAAAAAACCATCGTGTACCTGTTGACGAGGCCCATCAGCCGGTGGAAGCTGCTGCTCAGCCGCTATCTGGCCGCCTGCATAGTCGTTGCCGGAATCTCGATTCTATGCACGCTGGCCCTATCGATCGCCATTTTCCACAACCCATTGCGTAACGAGCTGCTGGTCCCCGACTTCCTCGCCATCCTCTGCGGATCGTTCGCCTACGGGTCCCTGTTCTTGATGTTCAGCCTGCTTATCGTTCGGTCGATGATTCCCTGCATGCTTTTCTTCGTCTGGGAGGTTTCGATTCCCAACATGCCGGGAGACATCTACCATCTGTCCATCTACAGCTACATGCAAGGGATAGCGCAACATCCGGTGGTGGACCAGCAGAAGGGAGTCGCGTTCCTGACTGGGTCTATGAGCAATAACCTCCTCACTCCCAGCACGTCCTACGCCTCCCTCATCGGTTGCGCGCTGGTGCTTGGCGCCCTTTCGCTATGGTGGTTCTCGCGGTTCGAATACGTGCCGCGCGAAGATGCGGACTAACCACAACTTCGTAGTCAAAACTCCTTGGTGAATCGTCCCTAAAGCATTCCCCATGGCCAGGGCTTTTACGCTGTTGCTCTTGATCCTTTTCTCGGTTCCGAGCAGGCGTTTTGCGCCCCCGCTCGAGGTGTCGTTCTGGTACTGGCACACCCCGTTTCGGCTCAGCCCGGGTGAAACCAAGGAGCTTCGAGAGATCGGGGTGACGCGGCTCTTCGTTCGCGCCGGGACGTTCTCCCACGAATATAAACTGACCGTGCCGCAGAAATGGGCGGCCGCAGGCTCGCCGTTCAAGGTCGCCCTCGTTTACAACTTCGACTCGGGCCTACTGAGGCACTTTGGCGACCTCGACGTGGCAGGCGCCGCCGATGCGATGGCGCGCGCCATCAACTCCTCGTCTAAGGCCGCCCTGATGGCGGGCGTGGCCGTCGAAGGCGTTCAACTCGATATCGATTGCCCCACCCGGCTTCTTCCCAAATACGCGAGCCTGGTCCAGGCTATCCGGCCGCTGGTCGACCTTCCCGGGCCTTGGAAACTCTCTGTTACGGGTTTGTCCAGTTGGCTCGGAACGCGCGGTTTGAAGCGCCTCGCAAGCAAGGTCGACTTCTTGGCTCCTCAGTTTTACGAGAGCGACCTCGCCCTCGATGCGAGCCAGGTTCGGTCGATTGGCGACCTAAGCGCTATTGAGCGGGGGTTGCCCAAGGCGGCCGATTTGGGGAAACCGGTCTACGCGGGCATCGCCACTTACGGACGAGCGCTCCTTTACGACCCCAAAGGTCGCCTCGCGGGAATCTATCGGGGGCTTTCTCCCGAAGACGCTCTTCGGCACCCAGCGCTTGAGTTCTGCTCGTTGAAGCCGCTGGGTCGAACTGGAATAGCCGCCGATAAGGCCGGTTACGTTGGCGAAGACCAGTTGAGTTTCGTGGCGAATGGTCCCACCGAGGAGGCGCGCGGCTATCGACTCGTGTACGACCTGCCCAGCCCAGAACTGCTCGCGCGCGAGTTGGAAGCTGTCCGGCGCGCGGCGCCGGACAACTGCCAGGGCGTCATCTTGTACCGAATGCCCCAGGACGAAGACGGCATGGCCCTCCTCCTGCCCTCGGTGGCCGCCGTCCTCCGTGGCGCCGACCCCAAGCCAGACGTCGCGCTCCAAGTGTCGGCCCGCCCGGACCCCTGGCGGCTCGTCGATTCCAATGGCGGGAAGCGCTCGTCGGAGATCAGAGTCGTGACGGAAAACAAAGGCGACGGTCCCACTGGAATCGCCCCGAATGGCGTTCAGATCCTCGTTCGCTGGCCCGAGGCTGGCTTGATCGAGGCTGAGCCTGGCGACTTCGATTCCGTTCGTCCAGGCACGGTCGACCCCGCGTCCGGGCGGTTTCGGCCCTGTTCGCCCCTTGAAGCAAACGCCGCGCTGCTTTCACGTTCGCGGCTTCAGCCTGGTCAGCGCTGCGAGAGCGGCCTGATCGAGGTCGAGGGAAATGTTCGAGCCGAGGCCTTTAGCGCCATTCGGACACCGGGCGGGTTTGGCATTCAAACCTCGCAAGCAAGTTCAACAGAAAGACATCCATGAAACCCAAACTCATCCTCTTTACGGCCGGCGGGGTCGCGGCGCTTGCGGTTACCGTCCAAGTGGCGCGAACCTGCATGGTCGGAATCCTTGCAGGGATTCATTTCCGGGGAACGCCGGTTGACTTCGGCGCACCGCCGCCCCGCTACTCGGCGCAGTTGTTCTTCGACTGGGCGCGCCCAGACGAGTACCGCGCGGGCACCATTCTCCTCGCAGGCAACATGCAGAGCGACCCGAACCAGAGCAAGCAGGATCTGTCCGCCGGGCTTCAATCAGGGTTGGCGCAGGAGCAAGCGGGCGACTACCCGGCCGCCATCGCCACCTATCGCAACCTGAACCGGCACGGTTACGGCATGACGGCTTTCTTCTCGAGGCGGATTCCACTTTTGGAACGCGCCGAGCGCTCGGGCATGACCCCCGAGTTGAAGCAGTTCCTTTGCGCCACTTCACCCGTTGGTCCGCCACCCAAACTTCCAGCGGAGGAGTCGGCGCCTGATTATCTCAAACCTTACATCGCGTACGAGGTTGCTTCCCGCCTCTACGAAGACAACAAGATGGTCGAGGCCGCCGCCGTATATCGCCAATGTGCGGACAAATATCGCCAGTCGCCTTTGCGCGAAGACGCGCTCATCATGGCGGCGAGGTGCCTTTTGATCGACAACGTGACCGGAATTCAGGTTGATCGCAAGGTCACGAAAGACGAAATTGCCGAGGCCGAGGGCATTCTGACGGCTTTCTTGCGCGAGTTCCCCCACTCTCGCTTTGCGGAGAATGCGCAGGGCTGGCTGGCAAGATGCGTGTTTCTCGCCGGCGACTACCCGAAGGCCACGGAATCTTATGAGGCCCTCCTGAGCCATGCGGCCAACCCCCAACTGAAGGATAGCTGCCTGCTCTCGCTTATCGAGTGTTACAAGGCCACTGGCCGGAACGACATGGTTGCCGCAACCTGGTTGCGGGACTATGCGATGTGGCACGACGTCGACAAGGTTTATGTCGCGGTGCGCCGTTTCGACACCTTGATGAGCGGCCTCAGCGCCGACGAAAGCAAGCGTTTTCGCCAGATGCTGATCGACCAGCCTGACCTCGCGGCCAGCTACCTCACGATCCGACTCGATTTGATGAACACGAAGGCGGCGGACCGCTCCGACCTTGCCAAGCTGGGCGAGGAAGTCGTTCAGCGCAACCCGAAAGCGACGGCGGTTTGGGCCAGGCTGGCGGAAATGGCCTACATGGATGGAGACGTCGAACATGCCCGCTTGCTTGCTCAAAGTGCCTTATCCTGCTCGACTGCTCACGACGACAACTGGGCTCTTGCGGAGTATCTCCTCGGTTCGACAAGCATGCGCATGGGGCGTTTCGACGAGGCTGCAGTCGAGTACAAATCGGTCTGCTCAACTACCAGCTATCTCGCGAATGGGGCGAGCGAAACCCTCGTGTACCTGTATGACAAAACCGGCGACCTCGACTCCGCCCTCCAGCAATGCTATGCGCTCGAAGCGAAAGAGAAGGCGGATGAAAACGAATTCTCGGGGGATTACAGCGAAGACGCCGCCTACTTGCTCGACGTCAAGATGGCGCCAGCCGAGATCCAGGCCATGATTGCGAGCCACCCGTCCTCGCCCCACCTAAAGGAGTGGATTTACTCGCTAGGACTGCGTTATCTGCGTAAAGAGCAGTTCGGCGCCGCCACCGCCGAGTTCAAGAAGATTCCCGAGGACACGCGCCGAGGGTATGCCGGTATCTCCAAGAGCAACGACAATCAAGAAGACCCACTTCAAGACCCGTTGCAAACCACCAAGGACTTGGCCCAACTCACGTACGACGCAGACCATGCCCCCACGGCGGACGCCCGCGCGGCCGCCTTGTACCGAAAGGCGAGCTACTATTACGAGCGCCGCGGACTGTTGCTGTACAACTACATCGCTTGGCAGTACGGGCGGGTTATGTCTGTCGACGACGGCTGGAACGACAGTATCGCTTCTCCTCGGGACCTAACCGCCCTGCATGACCACGAATACGATCACGAGTGCCTTGTTCACGCGATCGATCTGTGCAAGGAGTTGGTAAAGCGCTACCCGAACACACCCACGGCGCCTTCGGCGGTCTACCGCGAGGCGTGCGCTCTGGAGCGCTTGGGCAACGAGAACGAGTGGTGGCGTTGGGAAGGCGGCCGAACGCGCACCGCGTTCCAAGCCTCCGAACTGATGTCTCAGCTACCGAAGCTGTATCCCAAGAGCCCGCTATCCGAAAACGCGGCCAAATACGCGGACGTGTTCAAGAAAGAGGACAGCGACGTACATGACGCCCAGATTCTCAACAAGTGGCCGACGCATTATAAGGTTGGGTGGTATGGCCGGTAGGCCCTACAAGCCCAACTTCGGCCAAAGCGCGTCCACCTTCTTTTTCACGTCGTCGCTCATGGTGATTAGTTTCGGGTAATCCCGGCTGAAGCCGTTCTCGCCCGGCAGCTTGTGGGTGCAGTCGAAGCCGATTTTTCCGCCAAAGCCCATGGACTGCGCGGCGTGGTCCAACTGGTCTACCGGGCCTTTCGTGTGGAGCGAGTCGCGGCCTGGGTCGCAGTTGGCGCCGATGCGAAAGAGCACTTCGCCGAAATCTTGGACGTTGCAGTCCGCGTCGAAAATGAATACGAACTTCGTGAAAGCGAGCCCGCCAAGGCCCCAAATCGCGTTCATCACCTTGTAGGCGTGGCCTGGGTAGCGCTTCTTGATCGATACGAACGCCACGTTGTGGAAGCAAGCTTCCACAGGCAGGTTCATATCGACGATCTCCGGAACCGTAAGCTGGATGAGGGGTAGGAAGATGCGCTCGACCGCCTTGCCCATCCAGCCGTCCTCCATCGGCGGGATGCCGACGATGGTGGCCGGATAGACGGGCTTTTCCCGCATCGTCACGCAGGTGACGTGCAGAACGGGGAACTGGTCGGCGAGGGAATAGTAGCCGGTGTGGTCGCCGAAGGGGCCTTCGAGCTGGCGCTCTTCCGGGTCGACATACCCTTCGATCACGATTTCCGCGTCTGCGAGCACGCTCAGCCCAACCGTTTTGGCGGGCATAAGCCTGGCGCTTTCGCGCCGCAGGAACCCGGCGAACATCATTTCGTCGATGCCGGGCGGCAGGGGAGCGATGGCGCTGAAAGTGTAGGCGGGGTCGCCTCCCAAGCAGACCGCGACCTCGATCTTCTGCCGTTTCTCCTCGGCCAGCTTCATGTGCTCCTGCCCGACCTTGTGCATCTGCCAGTGCATGCCGCAGGTGTTCTTAGAGTAAAGCTGCATGCGGTACATACCCACGTTGCGCTTGCCCGTGTTGGGGTCGTGGGTGAACACGAGGGGGAGGGTGATGAAGGGCCCTGCGTCTTCGGGCCAGCAGGTGAGGATGGGCAGCTTGGTCAAGTCGATATCGTCGCCCTTGAGAACGATTTCCTGGCTGCAACCGTGGCCGATTGTCTTGGGAATCGCGGGTTTGATCTCGCCGATCAGGTGTGGCAACCGCTTGATCGCGGCTGCGAAGCCCTTGGGGATTTCGGGCTTCAGGAGTTCGCGAAGCCGTTCGGCGTGCTCCTCGAAGTCCTCGCAAGAGAGCGCCATGGACATCCGCTTCCGGCTCCCCATCGTGTTGATGGCAAGGGGCATATCGAATTTGGCGCCCTCGGTGGGAACGGCCGCAGGATGAATGGAAGGGTGGCCCATGACCGCGCTCTGGGTGTCGGGCGACCCCAGCCGGTGGCCGAGACCTTGGACATTCTCAAATAGGAGCGCGGGGCCGTTCGACTTCATCACCCGGTCCGCGATCTCCGTGATTTCGAGGTAGGGGCTTACCGGCTCGGTGATCTTCTTCAACTCGCCCGCCGATTCAAGCCGGGAAAGGAAATTCTGAAAATCGCGGTAAGCCATGGGTTAGCGAGGATTATGAACCCTATGGAGAGCTGTGATCATTCGCCGCTATGAATACGCCTTGTTTCGGGCTAGAACACGCTCGTGTGGTGAGTTTGTCCCTTCGTTCGGTTTCTTGAACCACAGAAGCCACAGAACTCCGCGCTCCTGGCTTTCCGCCTTGTGCCGGGTTTAGCCGCTTCCCACAGAAGACACAGAAGTTACCGCAGATTAGTTTGCGCGGAGCCGTTCATGTTCGTCCCGTGCGCTTTGCGGACCTGGCCCGCGCTTTGGGCCACTATCATAATGATCTTATGCGCCACTATGTGTGCCGCCGCGCCAACGATCCAATCAAAGTTGATGGGGACCTAAACAAACAGGTCTGGCAAACCGCTCCCTGGTCTGAAGATTTCATTGACATCGAAGGCGACACAAAGCCCAAGCCTCGGTTTCGGACTCGGGTGAAGCTGCTCTGGGATGATGATTGCCTTTACGTCGCGGCCGAACTCGAGGAGCCCAACGTCTGGGCGACGCTGACCGAACGGGACAGCGTCATCTTCCAGGACAACGACTTCGAACTTTTCCTAGATCCTGACGGCGACAACCACAACTACGTGGAGCTTGAAGTCAACGCCCTGGGAACGGTTTGGGACCTCCTTATGCCCAAGCCCTACCGCGACGGCGGCATGCCGATGTCCGGATGGGAATTCAAAGGGCTTCGAACCGCGGTGAAGGTAGCTGGGGTTCTGAACGATCCTTCGGTCGCGTGCGAAGGCTGGTCGGTGGAGATCGCGATTCCGTGGGCATCGATCAAAGAAGTGTGCAGAACCGCATGCCCGCCGAAGGATGGCGACCTCTGGCGCGCGAACTTTGCCCGTGTGGAGTGGGAGGTTGAAGTGGTCGATGGCAAGTACCGGAAGGTTCCCGGCCGCCCGGAGCACAACTGGTGCTGGTCGCCGCAAGGGGTGGTAGACCTTCACCGTCCGGAGAAGTGGGGGGTGATCGAGTTCACTTATGCGACGGAGCCTCGGGAGCCTACCGGCGACCCCTCCCGCAGGGCGAGGGAAGTCTTGCACTCTCTCTATTACGCTCAGCGCGACTTCCGCATCGCTCATGGGAGGTGGGCGGAGAACTTGGGAGAGCTTTGTTTTGAGTTCGCTTCCGTGGAACTGTACGTCACGCCGAATTACTTTGAAGCCACGTATGGCGACTGGCATATCGGGAGCGACAGCCATTTCTGGAAGGGCGAGAGCTACGAGTCAAAGTGCGTTCGCGGGGAGTGCGAGTTTAGGCCCGACTTCGGCGCGCCGAATATCGACGCCTAGTTTCGCCGAGCCCTTCTTGGCCTCGGGGAAAAGGTGGATTTGGCTAACGGCTCGTCTCGGAGTTGTCGCCTTCGGCGCGACCGTCCCCGCCGGCCCGCTGATGACCCCGCCCCGCTTCGCGGGGTTCCCTCCTTCCGAGAACGATTTCAACGCCGCCGGACAGCCTCGCATCCAGCTCGGTCCGGCTAACGGGCCATCCATGGCCCTTATGCGTTGAAATCGATCTCTCCACTCGGCGGGGCATAGGCGGACCGGGAGGACGGTGGATTTCTTCCGGAGCCTGCGCTGCGGTTCACGTATTCCCGAATGCCATTGCTAAACCAGAGCAATTCTAGTCAACCGTCTTCGGGTCGATAAACGGCATCCTTGCGCGCATGACCTTTCCAACCTTCTCGATCGCCAGCCCACTCTCCGCGCGTCGAAACTCTGCAAGCCTTGGTCCGCCCGCTTCCACCTCGGCAATCCAATCTCGCGCGAAACTTCCATCCTGAATATCCTTCAATAACCCGCGCATGCCCTCCCGGCTTTCTTCTGCTATCACCCGGGGGCCTGCGATGTAGTCGCCCCACTCCGCGGTGTCGCTGATCGAGTGCCGCATATAGCTCAGGCCGCCCTGATGCACAAGGTCGAGTGTGAACTTGATCTCGTGAAGGCACACCAAGTACGCAACCTCCTCGTGATACCCCGCCTCAACGAGGGTGGCAAAGGCTGCTTTGATCAGCGCTGAAAGTCCGCCGCAGAGAACTACCTGTTCGCCGAAAAGGTCGGTTTCTGTCTCTTCCTTGAAGGTCGACTCGAGTACGCCGCCCTTTGCGCAGCCGATGCCCCAGGCGTAAGATAGCGCCTTCTGAAGCGCCTTACCAGTGGTGTTTTGATGCACGGCTACCAAACAGGGCAATCCCCCGCCGCCGAGGAACTCCGCCCGAAGCCGGTGTCCGGCGCCGTTCGGCGCCACCATTGCGACGTCCACCTTCGCCGGCGGCTTGATCAGGCCGTAGTGGATGTTGAACCCATGTGCGAACAGGATCTGTTGGCCTTCGCGAAGATAAGGCGCGACCCCCATTTCGTAAATCTGCCGCATCGGGACGTCCGGCGTGCAGAACATCAATACGTCCGCGTGGCCAGTCGCTTCGGCCACGGTTAAAACTTGAAATCCAGCTCCTTCCGCCGCTGCGCGGCTTTTGCTTTCCCCATGGAGCGCTACTACCACGTCGCATCCGTTATCCCGCAGGTTCAAAGCGTGCGCATGCCCCTGGCTGCCGTAGCCGATGACGGCGATCTTGAGGGATTGGATTAGGGACTGGTCGATGTCCTTCTCTTCGTAAACGGTGACCATTATTGGATTGTGGTCGATTTTATGGGGTAGCCCATGTGGAGTGCGCTGGCTCGACAGCGCTTTGTATTTCGGCGGCTTGACGCCGCTCCGGAATTTGGACTGCGGCGATTCTTCGAAGGGCGGCCTTAACAGGACAAGCCCCGTCTGCCCCGCGTGCTCTAGAAAATCAAGGGCGTCATCAAAATCGGCGTCAAGCCGCCGGAATACAAAGCGCTGTCAAGGAGGCTGTTGCATTGACTTCTTTCGGTGCTTCGCGGCTGTTTACCCGGAGCCCTCCCACCCGGTTCGCAGACTCACCGGCCTCCCTCACGGAGGAGAGAGGCAGGGTCTTGGGAGGCTCGAGCTACGTTTTGCGGCGGCCAATGCAACAGCCTCCAAGCCAGCGCACTCCAAAATTAGGTTCCTTCGAGCCAAAATCGCCCAAATTCCTCCGGCTTACGAACGCCTTCCACCAAGTCCGCCATCGTCTTCCCGATCCACGGCCCGAACTTGAAACCATGGCCGCTGCAGGCTGAGACGAACAGGACCTGCTCGTCTAGCTTTCCCATCAAGAAATCCTCGTTGGCGGTGTTGGTGTAAAGGCAGCCCTTGGCAAACTTTACGCGCGGCCAGTCGTGGCCGAAGCGCCTCCACGCGAAATCCGTGATCAAATCGATCGCCGCTGGCACGGGTTCACGGGAAGGGTCGTCTGGGTCGAAAGGGACGTCCTTGTAGTGCACGCCTGTTTTGAGCCCGCCTCCCCAGGGCTCGGACGGGAACCCGTACAGGCTGTGCGGGCCTTCCTCGATCCAAACGGGCCCGTAGTGCTCGCCCACGATGTACCCAAAGGTCTGTAAGGTCACCCGCACTGGGAGCGGAACGAACTGTGTGGCCCAAGCTCCTTGGCACAGCACGACCGCGTCGAAGCTCTTCTTAAGCTCTTCCAGGTCGGTCACGCGTTCGTGGCGAACCTCGGCGCCCTTGGATTGAGCCAGTTTGAGGGTCGCATTGATGGCAAGATCAGCGTGAACCCAGCCTGCCTCCGGAGTAAAAACGCCGACTTCGTTCTTCTGAAGCAACAAGTCGGGAAACACGGGCCCAACCCCCTTCCGGTCGAGCATTTGATGGTCTACTTGAAGGGCCTCCAGGCTCCGAATCACACTTTGAATATTCGCGTTATCCGCGTCTCCAAAGGTGAGGAGCCCGCATTCGTAGAGCAGGTTCTCCCCCGAATCCTTTTCCAAGTCGCGCCAAAGCGGGTAGCCCTCCTGCATGATCTCGGTGTAAAAGGCGTCCGGGTAGGCCCGGCGAACGATGCGCGAAGTCCCATGCGAACTGCCAAGATCGTGGCCAAGGGGAAACTGCTCGAAGACCGTAACCCGGTGCCCGCGCCGGGCAAGCGCCCAAGCGGTGCTTGAACCATGGATACCTGCGCCGACGATGGCGATCTTCATGAGTGTAGTTTAACGGGTAGAGGGTAGAGGGGGTTCGGAGTTGGCCTTGGGCATTGGGCCTTGGAATTGGGGTGTTGGGTGTTGGGTGTTGGGTGTTAGGTGTTGGGCCTTGGGCTTTGGGCTTTTGGCCTTGGGCCTTGGGCCTTGGGCATTGGGCATTGGGCCTTGGAATTGGGGTGTTGGGTGTTTGGTGTTGGGTGTTGGGCATTGGGCATTGGGAATTGGGCCTTGGAATTGGGGTGTTGGGTGTTTGGTGTTGGGTGTTGGGTGTTGGGTATTGGGCCTTGGGCATTGGGCCTTGGAATTGGGGTGTTGGGTGTTAGGTGTTAGGTGTTGGGTGTTGGGCATTGGGCATTGGGCCTTGGGCCTTGGAATTGGGGTGTTGAGTGTTTGGTGTTGGGCATTGGGCATTGGGCATTGGGCATTGGGGTGTTGGGTGTTTGGGTGTTGGGCATTTAGGGAGACTTCGAACCTGCCCGGCTTGCTCCCGGGCTAGCCTTTCAAAGCTGTATAGTGCACCCGGTCGCTTTTGGCTCTTGGCGGGTTGAGGGTGTAACTCTCGTAGCATCGAATCTCGGTGAACCCAGCCTAGTTCAACATCGCCCGAACCTCGTCGTCCGTGTGGGCGCGTTGCACGTGAACCTCATGGTATTCGTGGCCCTGCCACCAGAAGGTCATGTCGACGCGGATGATCCGCGTTTCGGGGTTGTAGTCACCCAGCCAATCGTATTTCACCTTGGAGCGCGGGCCTTTGGCCCGCTGATCAAACAGCTTGGCTTCGAAGGCGAAGGCGGTGTTCAGGTCGAAAACGAAGGATCCACCGCGAACCACGTGCTTGCCGACTTGCTTGATAGCGCTCGCAAGCCGGTCGACGTCGGTGATGTAGTTGAGACTGTCGAAGAAGGAAAAGGCGGCGTCGTAGGTGTCGCCCATCTCGAACTCGGTGGCGTCCATAACCTCGTAGCGGATCGGTCGAATGCGATGCTTGGCCTTTTCCCGCGCTTGGTCGATCATCGAGGCGGAAAGGTCGAAGCCCGCCATTTCGAACCCTTCGTTATCGAGTAATTCGCACATGGTACCGGTGCCGCAGCACACGTCGAGGATTCTCTTTGGATGGACGTCCTGTTGGCTGAAGAGGAGCAACAGATAGCTCGCCCACATCCGGTACGGAACCGTATCCATGAGCTCGTCGTAAAACGGGGCGACGGGGCCAAAGCTTTGCAATAGGCTCAATTTACCAGCGGATAAGGTTCGCGCCCCAGACGACTCCCGCGCCGAAGCCCACCGTCATCACGATCATTCCCGGCTTCAGCCGGCCCTCCTCGACCGCCTCGCAAAGGGCGATAGGGATTGAGCCACCGCTCGTGTTTCCGTATTTTTGAACGTTTACAAAAACCTTTTCCGGCGGGATTCCAAGCCGGGTGGCGGCGGACTCGATGATTCGCAGGTTGGCCTGGTGCGGCACGAAAAGGTCGATGTCGGATGGCTCCATTCTGGACATCTCGAGGACCCTACAGCAGGCATCGCCCATCGCGTTGACGGCAAACCGGTAGACCTCTGCCCCGGCCATGAACACGGTGTTCCGAAACTTCGCCGAGTTGGGGTCGCAGGCTGGGTGAAGCGTGCCGCCCACCTCGATGTTGATATATTTGCCACCCGCTCCATCCGCATAGAGGCCAGTGTTGATTAAGCCGCGGTCGGTATTCTGTTCCGCCTTCAGAACCACCGCGCCGGCGCCGTCTCCGAATAGAACGCAAGTTCCCCGGTCGGTCCAGTCGATGATGTTGGTGAGCGCGTCGGCCCCTATGACGAGGGCATTGCCGATCGCCCCGTTCTCCACCATCGATGCGGCGATTTGAAGCGAATAGATAAAGCCCGCGCACGCCGCGCCAACGTCGAAGGCGCCCGCCCTCTTGGCCCCAATAATCTCCTGAACGAGACAAGCGGTGCTGGGGAACAGCATGTCGCCGGTCACCGTTCCGACGATCACCATTTGCAGGTCCATCGGGTCCAGGCCGGCGCGCTCCAGAGCTTGCTTACCAGCTGCCGCAGCCAGGGTGCTCGTGGTTTCGCCAGGCGAGCAAACTCGGCGCTCGACGATGCCCGTACGCTGGCGAATCCAGTCGTCCGAGGTGTCGACGAGTTTCTCGATGTCGTGGTTCGTTAGAACCTTATCCGGAACTGCGTGTCCGACCGATTGAATCACCGCGCGGCGTGCCAATATCGTCCTACCTTAACTCCCCGATGCTTGCCTCGATCCTTTGAACGAGCTGATTGTCGAGTGCCTTCTGGGCAAGGAGTAGGGCGTTTTTGATCGCCCTCGCGTTGCTCCTTCCGTGGCATATGATACATAGACCATTTAACCCCAGGAGTGGCGAGCCGCCTACTTCTGCATAATCCATTTTCTTGCGAAGTGGGGCGAAAAGCTTCCGAAGGGGCATGTAAGGCAGTTGCGCGAGGAACCCCTTTGGCACTTGCTCCCGAATCATCTTCATCATCACTTCGGCGACGCCTTCGCTCGTCTTCAGCACGATATTGCCTACGAACGCGTCGCAAACCACCACGTCGACCTGGGCGGTGAACATATCCTTGCCTTCGATGTTTCCCGCAAACCATTCGTGGCGAGAGAGCAAGTTGAAGGCCTCCTTGGAGAAAGCGTTGCCCTTGCCGGGCTCTTCGCCAATATTCAGGAGGTGAACGGTGGGATTCTCCCGCCCCATGATGAGATTCGAATAGGCCCGGCCCATGAGCGCAAACTCGACGAGGTGCTTTGCATCCACGTCCGGGCTTGCGCCAGCGTCGAGGAGCAGAAAATTGCCCTGGTAAGAGGGCATTTCGCTTGCTATCGCGGGCCGGTAAAACCCCTTCATGGGCCGCCAACGGAGCAGCGCGGCCGACACGGCCGCACCTGTGTTTCCGGCCGAAACCATGCAGCACGCCGTTCCTTGCTTCACCAGTTCGGTTGCGACCACAAGCGATGAGTCCTTCTTGCTCTTGAGCGCCTCGGTTGGCTTCTCGTGCATCTCAACCACCTGCGAGGCCGGGTGAACCTGGAGGTTCGGCGGGCACGGCTTCGGAAGCAGCGCGGAAATCCGCTCTGGGTCGCCAACAAGCAAAACCTGTCCGTGAAGAAGTGGCGCCGCCTCTACCGCCCCTGCAACGATCGAATCGGGGGCGTGATCCCCGCCCATTGCGTCGAGCGCGATTCTCAACTCTTCTTGTCCTCGGGGGCCAAGAGCTTCGATAGCTTCTTGAACTCGGGTCGCCCGGTTGGCGGCGTCGCGGGGGATACGCGAGCGGCTGCCACCGGACATTCGCCTTCCCAACCGAAAGCGCAGAGCGGCTGCATGGGCATCGCAATGAGAAGATCCTGTCGCAGGAGCGCCTCCACAAGAAGGTTGTTTCCCTCAAAAAGCTCGAAGGGCTCGTCCGGCACGACACGCGCGAAATCTTGCGAGTTGAAGCTGCTGGGTGTACCCTCGACCGGAAACTGTTCGTCCACGTCGAAGCTGATGTCGACTTCGATCGGCCCGCTGCACCGGGCGCATTCAAGAACGGCCCTGGTGGAGAAGGTGCCGGTAATCAGAAGAAGGTTTCCAGTGCTAATCGCTTCAAGAAACCCCTCCAGAGGCTTGACGAGGTCGATGTCCGCTTCCTGCTCTAGTTCGGTCGAAACATCGACCGACACTTTCCTCCCTGGGTGCTGCAGAACATCGTTGAGATCGAGAAGGTCTTCCCGTTTCATAATGGTCTGCGCCCTTTACCCGGCAAATTGTCGGGGCGCCGCATACAAGAAGGTTACCGCACCATTAGTGGGAAGACATTAATTAGCCTCGATTACGCCCAGCCTGTCGCATTACAACAAGGCTGGCGAGAGAAGCCCCTCTAACTCGAGCAGCTTGCGCTTTATGTCCAAGCCGCCTCCGTATCCGGTAAGGGAGCCGTCGGCGCCGATGACGCGGTGGCACGGAATGATCACCGGAATCGGGTTGGACCCGTTCGCCGCGCCAACCGCTCGGGTCGCGCTGGGTTTGCCGAGAGCCTGAGCCACTTGCAGGTAGCTTCGCGTTTCCCCATAAGGGATATTGAGCAGCTCGGACCAGACCCCCCGTTGGAACTCGGTGCCCGCCGGCTGTAGGTCCAGCTCAAACTCCCGCCGTTCGCCCTTGAAATACTCTTCAAGCTGCCTCGCGGCGTCGGCGCCGGTCTCTGGTTGGGAAAAAGCGTCCTTCGGAAGCTCTTGCCCCTCGAACCCGATGGCGGTGAGGGCGCCCTTTTCGTTGGTGCAAAGGGTCAGTGTTCCGATCGGCGATTCCAGGTAACGGTAGCTGGTTCTCATGGAAATATTGTGATCTGTGGCGGATTCCGATTTCTGGGGAAGCAATTTCAGACCCAATTTTGAACCTGGGGCGCCCCGCACGAATGCCAGGAATACGAAAACCTAGTAAAAACACCTAATCCCAGTAAATTTACTAGGTGGCCCTAGCAATCTTGCGAGGAATAAGGCTCTGTGGATGAATGCCGTAGCGACGATGAAGCTTGATAAGATACCAGCTCCAGTCGCGACTACAGCGTAACACGGAGGAACGCAATGTCATTTCAGATAAATACAAATGTTTTGGCGCTTAACGCGCTGAACAATTTGGATAATGTCAACACACAGTTGGCACAATCGGAAAACCGACTATCGACGGGCTTGAGGATCAACACCGCGGCCGATGACCCAGCAGGGCTCATCATCTCGCAGGAGTATCAGGCCCAGCTCGTGGGTATTAGTCAAGCCATTCAGAACAGTCAGGATACGTTGAACTACGCGAAGACCGCCGATGGCGCTCTTGGCGAGGTCAGCACGCTCCTGAACTCTGCCTACTCGCTGGCCGTATCTTCGGCTAATAGCGGCGTGCTCGATCCGTCGGCACTGCAAGCTAACCAGACTCAGCTCAACTCAATCGTCTCTTCGATCACTCAGATCGCCCAGACGACCCAGTTCGGCGACAAGTACATCTTAAACGGAAGCGCTGGAGTCAACGCGGCCCTAACGGACGCCGCCAACTTCACCACGCTTTCCTTCACGGGCACCTTCAATGGGGCGTCGATTGTGAGCAACTCCGCTATCACGGTAGCGGTTACACACGCCGCCACGGAAGCGACGCTCGGATCGACCAAAACATTCGCTTTCGCTACGACGACGTTGACTGCAGGTTCGTTTACGATTAACGGAACTACGTTCAACACGACGACGAACGAGTCGGTAAACGACCTTGTTCAAGCGATAAACGGGGCCCAGTCCCAGACGGGAGTGGTAGCCACGTACACGACCGGCGGCGCCATAACGCTCACCCAGAACACCTACGGATCGGGCTACTCAATTGACCTATCCGATGCCAACGGAGTGCTATTGACTTCGGCAGGCAGCGCAACAAATACAGGCACGGACGCCACTGCATCGGTGACCATTAACACCGCCAATGGTCTCGTTACGGTTCCGTTCACAGGTGGGCAGCAAGGCGCCAATGGTCTTCAACTTCAGGATGCCAATGGCAACCAGATCGATCTGACCGATAACGGTAACGTCGCTGGCGCCGGCACCCTGGCAGGTCAGCTCAACGTGGGTTCAACCCAGTTCCAGCTCGGAGCAAACGCGAATGAGGCTGTATCTCTGTCGATACCGAACTTCTCTTCTAACAACCTGGGTGGAGGCGTGGTAGGAGGGCTCAACCTGAGCAACCTCGACCTAACATCCGGTAGTGGAGCAAGCAAGGCGATTCAGGTGATCACGGCGGCGATTCAGCAAGTTGCGGTGGCACGAGGAAACATCGGCGCTTTCGAAGCCGACGTCGTCCAGCCCAACATCAGCGCCCTGAATACGGCAAGCACGAGCTTGACCGCTACGAACTCGGATCTTATCGACGTGAACGTCGCTTCCGAGATGACGACCTTCACTGGACTTCAGGTTCTGCAACAGGCCGGTCTGGCGATTCTCGCCCAGGCCAACGCCAATCCAAACGCGGTACTGAACCTGATTAAGAACGGATAGCTTTTCTAACCGCGTCTCTCGGCACATCCAAGGCCGTCGCTTAACGCGGCGGCCTCAAAAGGCTTAGAGAGGTGCGACCGGCTTCGCCATCCTGAGTGGCTGAAGCGGCCGAGCGGCCGAGAAAAGCTGTCCGTTCAGTTCGCCGTAGAGATCGTAAGGCTCCGCCCCGGTGATATTCACAGGCGTAAGACTGCCCAAGGCAGCAGAGCCCGGAGCATAAACCAACCCATCGATTTCTGGCGCATCGCGATACGAGCGTCCGCAGACCCATCCATCGCGCAACTCCTCCACCAGAATGGGTATCTGGCTTCCGATCTTTCCCTGATTGATCTCCAACGAAATCTGCTTTTGACGGCGCATCAGCTTGTCGTATCGCTCGTTCTTCACCTTCTGCGAGATCTGTCCGTCCATATCGTAACTTGGAGTGCCGGGCTCCCGGCTAAAGGGAAAAGCGCCAACCCGGTCGAGTCGAGCCTTTTCGACAAAGTCGATCAGATAGTCGAACTCGGCATCCGTCTCTCCTGGGAAACCCACGATAAAGGTCGTACGGATCGCCACCTCCGGCAAAGACCTTCGCAGCTTTTCAAAGAGCGCAAGGTACCGTTCTCCATCCCAAGGCCGTTTCATCCTCCTCAATACATCGGGGTGGGCGTGCTGAAGGGGAATGTCGATATAGTTCAACACTTTTGGGAGTGAGGCCATCGTTTCGATCACTTCGTCGGTCAGCCGGTTTGGATAGAAATAGAGGATTCGAATCCAGTCGATCCCCTCCACCTCAGAAAGGACGCGAAGAAGCTTGGGCAAGGTGAACGCCTTATAGAGATCGAAGCCGTATTGAGTTACATCCTGAGCGATCAGGTTGATCTCGCGTGTGCCGGTCGCGGCGAGCCGCCGCGCCTCGGATATGATCCGCTCGATCGGTTTGCTGACGTGGCCGCCCCTGAAGCTGGGGATCGTGCAAAAACTGCACTGATGGTCGCATCCCTCGCTGACCTTCAAATAGGCGGACCATGGCTTGCCCGTTCTCGCCCTCGTCTCGACGTCGGCCCAGCGGTGATGGGGCGGGCTTACATCCACATAGGGCTCGCTTCCTTCAAGAACTCGCCGGGCAAGGTCGGCAAAGTCGGCCATGTGGCCAACTCCGACGTACATATCCGCCCCCGGGGCCAAGCGGGACAGCTCCACTCCCAGCCGCTGGCTGAGGCATCCGGCCACAATGACCCGCTTGGCTCGGCCTGCCCGCTTCTCACGCACCGCGTCCTTGATAGCGCGGACGCTCTCTAGCTTTGCCGACTCCAGGAAGCCGCACGTGTTGATAACGATGACGTCGTGTTTGCGTGACCTTGGGTCGACGTCGAAGCCATCGGCGTCGAGGACGCCTGCGATTTCCTCGCTGTCGACTTCGTTCTTGGCGCAGCCCAGTGTAACGAGCTTAATTTTGGGTCGGCTGTTTGGCACTCGCGTTTACTACGTAGCGGGCGTCGAGCCCGTGTTACCGTGAAGACCACAGATAGGCGTCTGGATTGACGATGTACCCTTTCCACTGCGGTTCGGCGTTGCATCCCGTGCTCAAGTTGGGAGCGGAGATCGATTTAACGCTGCCATCGACGCGGGACACGTTGAGCATTCCGGAGTGCCACGGCCAGGCATGTCCGTAAACGACTGGGGATGCGCCGTTTCCGCTCCATCCTTGTGAAACGGCGAAGATGTCTGCTCCTTCGGGCACGTTGAACGTGTCGACGATGGCGTCGGGATCCACTTCAAATCTACACGGGGGAACCACCAGCCAGTTGCCACCGCCATAAGGGTTGCCGTTCGCGTCTCGCGCCCACACGCTATCGACGAACATGATTGTTTTCGCAGGATCGGAGATGGTCGATACCTGCTGTGGCTGGGACTCCCACACGCCGCTTTCCTCTACGATCGGTGAAAGGTAGATGTAGTTAAAGCCGATGTCCGACCGGAGACTTGCCAGATAATATCGAGCGTAAGTATCGTTCGGAACCAAATCTTCATCGAACCCACCTGCGGTGCCGCTGTTGCGTCCGAAATCGCCGGGGTCCTTGAATATTTCGAACGATCTCGCGTACGGCAGCAGTAATTGGACCCACGTTCTGTCGTTAGTAGGATCTTGGGGACCGCCCGGTTCGTAATTTACCGGTGTATAGAAGTCGTCATAGTCCCCAACGTACAACTCCATCGCAAGAGAAGCTTGGTGCAAGTTGCTGGCGCAAACGGCCTTTTGAGCGGCGGCTCGTACTTGGGTGAAGACAGGGAAGAGTATTAGCGCTAAGAGCAAAACAATGCCCAGCACTATCAAGAGTTCCGTTAACGTAAAGCCGGTCTTTCGTCTTCTCAACTCTGACTTACTATTGATTATATCTCATGGCCTTCTTTGGCCTACAATCGCGGGCCTTTTTGGAGCCCATATACGTCCACGGTACCAACCTGTTCCATGCCGAGCGTCTCGTACCACGCCGCAAGCGAAGGATCGCACTGTAACCCTAATATAACACGTTCTTGCACAGACAACAACTCTACGGCAAAAACAAGTGATGATCCTAGCCCCTGCGAACGGTATGGCATAGAGACGCAAAGGTTGTATAGACCCAGAACTCCCTGAGTTCGGTGAAGCATCACGGCCGCCACCGGGCGCTCACGGATTTGGTCGGCAACGAGGTGGTAGAGTTCGAGTTCGGAGGCCTGTACGGTGGCTTGTGCGATTTTATCGCGCACGCTGGCCGTTTGGGTCGAAAAGAACTGTGAGATCATGAAATCGGCCACGCGCTTCCGGTCCATGGCGGTCGGCGCAAGGCGAAGTATGCCTTGGGTTCCAACTGGACTTTTCGAGCAGCTCATTTGAGCGAGGGCGTAGACCCTCTGGAATCCAGCGCGATCAAGCCTGACGTTGGCTCGATGGTGATCGTCGTAACGAGCTACGTAAACGTTGAAGAAATGACGGCTCCGTGCGTACTTGGCTAACTCTGGCGCGTCGAGATCGTCCGTGTTATCGCAAATGGCAAAGTTGCAGATAGGATGGGCGAAGGCGTTGATCACGCCCGTCCAGCCATTGCCCGAGATAGATTCAGTCCCGGAGATGCCCTTGGCAATGGCCATGTACGTCCCGATCAGGTTCTTGGTAAGAGAAATTTGCGTTTCGAGCGGGATCACAAAACGATGCTCCACCAGGCCCCCACGCTCACTCTTTGAGGCGTTGCGAAGCCGCCAACCGCGAGCCCCTGACCCAGAAGAAATCCGGCGAATAGGTTTAGGCCCTTTGGGGTCACGATGATGGTCGATAGAAAATGGCTTTTGGGGTTCGGCTTGAAGAGGTCGATTCCCGCGCCAAGTTGGAGCCCTGAACTTGTGTCGGCGATGGCGCCCAGTCTCAAGGTCGGAGCGTACACGTGTTTCGGCGCCGCGTAAGCCTGGCCCGCGAAGCGCTTGGCAAAGAATTCAGCCGCCGTTCGAAGCAACCGTTTCTCCACGAACACGCCACCGTAATGGCCGGTATCCAACCACAAAACTTGGGCTCCGGGCAGGGCGTCAATCAGCTTTTGGGTGTCCGCCCGGGGCATGACAGTGTCGTACTTACCGCCAACGACCAAGGCGTTCTCGCCGTGGCGAGAAGGAAGAAACCGGAGGGCGTCCACGGGATTCAGTTCGATCCTGAGCCGAGCCTCCGTGTATCCGCGGTGGCGGAGTTCTTCTCGCACCGCTCCGGTCCGGGAACTGTGCCAAATAATATGGGCCAAATCAGCCCCTCCGAGGAGAAGCGCTCCTTGCTTGATCCTGTCGTCCACCCCAAAGGCGATCGAAGCGACGATCGAGCCGAGGCTTATTCCTGCGACGCCAAACCTCGAATGGTCGAACTCGGGCCGGGTTTCCAGGAAGTCGAGCGATCGCCGCACATCCAAAACGGACTGCGTCATGGTTTGAACGAGGGCTGCGACGTCGGACCCAACCGCCATCTTTCCCGACCTCGAGCCCTTCGGGGTTCTCGAGAGGTGGTACGGCAGCGTCATAATGACTGCGGCCATGCCGTGATCATTCAGCTCACGTGCTAGCTCCTCCTCGACTTGGAGATCGGTGGCGCCCCAATAATGCAGAACGATCACCGCGGGCATTGGCCCTGAGTTCTGCGCGGGAATCATGATGTGGAGGGGAACTACGTTGTTCTCTGGGTATGGACTCTGTATCGCGCTGGGAAAAGATTCCGTGTATTCGAGCGTGTTCTCGTCCGACGGGATCGCCTTCCAAGGATCGAACTGTATCTTTGGAAGCGGATCGGTAACCGTGAGGGCCTGGCCGAATCCCAAAAAGGGCAACGCAGCCAACGCAATGCAACCTAAGAGTTTAGCTACGCGGCTAGCTCGTAAGACAAATGGTGTACGGCCCATCAGAAGTTAGTAGATTACTCACTAAACGATCAGGATTCTATCTTCGGAATTGAGGAAGGCGGCGATATGGGAAGCCCTAGCGCCCTCCACGATACGGCTCGTATAGTCCATGAGGTGACATTTTACAACGGACGTCAACCGGGGACCCCGCGATCCGCGAGGCACGCTAAGAACGTCTAGTTTCCCAATGGACCAACCGGACACGTTTGGTACACTGCACGCCCAATGATCCCGCTGAGAGACAATCAACTCAATAGGCCGGCGCCCGTCGTCACCTATACCCTGATTGCCTTGAATTGCTTCCTCTACCTGTGGGATCGCAACTTCAACTTCTCGCACCTCTTTGGCCCCGGCGAGGTCTTCTCGAACCTGGTTATGCGCCCCAGCGACGTCACTGACGCGCTGCACGGGGGAGACCGTTTCGCGCTCGTCACCGTCTTCACCGCGATGTTTCTCCACCAGAACCTTTTGCATCTGTTGGGAAACATGCTCTTCCTTATGACGTTCGGGCAGGGAGTGGAAGCGGCCCTCGGCGGCCCGAGGTTCACTATCTATTATGTTTTTTGGGGCCTTGTAGCAGCGGCAACCCACACGTTCATCAACCCCCATTCGCTGGCCGCAACACTGGGCGCCTCAGGCGCCATCGGAGGCGTCCTGGGCTGCTATTTCCTGCTCTTCCCCGGCAACAAAATCGAAGTCTTGCTCCCCTTCGTTTTCGTCCCCATCGTAACCAGCGCATGGGTGTTGCTAGGCATCTGGTTCCTGTGGCAAGTGCTCATCCCGCAACAAGGAGTTGCGAATTGGGCGCATGTTGGAGGCTTCCTCGCGGGCATGTTAACCGTTCTGTTAATGGGTGGTAGGGCGAAGATTCTAAAGGGCAGGGAGCAGGAGCTGGATTATGAGTTTGTGTGAGGGAAGGTTGGCCTTGGGCTTTAGGCCTTGGGCCTTGGGAATTAGGCCTTGGGCATTGGGCTTTAGGCCTTGGGTCTTGGGCCTTCGGCCTTGGGAATTGGGCTTTAGGCCTTGGGTATTGGGCCTTGGGCCTTGGGCCTTGGGCATTGGGCCTTGGGTCTTGGGCATTAGGCCTTGGGAATTGGGCTTTAGGCCTTGGGCCTTGGGCCTTGGGCATTGGGCCTTGGGCATTAGGCCTTGGGCCTTGGGCCTTGGGCTTTGGGCATTGGGCCTTGGGCCTTGGGTCTTGGGCATTAGGCCTTGGGCCTTGGGCCTTGGGCTTTGGGCCTTGGGCCTTGGGCCTTGGGCCTTGGGCCTTGGGCCTTGGGCCTTGGGCCTTGGGCATTGGGCCTTGGGCCTTGGGTCTTGGGCATTAGGCCTTGGGCCTTGGGCCTTGGGCTTTGGGCATTGGGCCTTGGGCTTTAGGCCTTGTGCCTTGAAGCTCTGCGAGGGGCTTGGCGCACTTCGATTCATCACCTCCGGGCTTCTGGCGCTGCCTCCCATGCTCTACCATTCTCCCAGTTCCCAATTCCGAATGCCCAAGGCCCAAGACCCAGGGCTCACGGCCCGTGAATCCCTCTCTCTCGCCTCCAAATGAAACGTCCTCCTTTCTGGCTCTACCTCTGCGTCCTCCTCACCGCCGGCCTCTCGCTTGCCTCGATGGCTTACCGTCATCAGGCGGAGACCCGGAACCGGGCGGTTGCCCTCGCGGCGGATTTCGACTCGATCCAAGCGCTTTCCGCTTCTCAGGGCCTAACCATCGATCAAGGTCTTGCCGAACTTAAGCGAAACGGCCTTACCGCGGTGGTGATCCCCGAGCAATACGTTTCCGAACTCTTTTCTGAAGGGCAGCTCCAGTTGGTGGACGGCAAATACGTGACCGGGGCCCCGGACGCTATTCAGCGCATTCTGCGCGGAGTTCGCATCCGCTTTCCGAAGTTCGTCTCGAACGACACCTTCAAGGCTTTCACCCAGAAGGAGACGGCCATCGAGTTCCCGGACCTGAACCTCGTTCGCGGCGTTTCAGTTGGACTTAACCCGGAGGCGGCCGAATCGGTGAGATCGCAAGGGCTCGAGATCATCGCCCGGTGCGTGAACCCGGCGAGCGCAAGCGCGGACACCGTTACTGGGACGGTGGCTTGGGCAAGAGAGCTCGGCGCCGATGTGTTTCTCCCCGAGGGCGCGCAGGTCTTGGGCCGGCGCGAAGCCCTGAAGGCGTTCACCGACGCGCTCAAAACCTACGGCATCTATTACGCCTCCCCCGAGTTCGCAAAGATCGGTGGAGACGAGGAAGTCGTTACCGAATGCCCTGACCTTGTCTTGCGCTTGCATTCGGCCCAGCTCGAAGAACTGGACAAGATGCGGATGCCGGAAGCGGTAGATCGATATGCGAAGGCGGCCAGGGAGAGGAATCAGCGCATCCTGCTCCTAAGGCCACTGTCCACCGCCGCTACCTATCCGCTCAGCGAGTTTGGCGATTTCATTACTCAGGTTAAGGATGAAACCGAGAAGGAAGGCGGCGTCATCGGGGTTCCGCACCCGTTCTCCGAACCTGGAACGCCCGCTATTCTGTATCCTTTAATCGGGCTCAGCCTCGTTCCGCTTGTGATGTGGACCGTCTTCGCCCTTCTTCCCAGGCGCTGGCTGGCCGTCCTCGCCGGGCTCTGCGCTTTGGGCCTTGGCGCGCTTTGCTACAAGGCGACGGGGCCGGGCCGCCAGTTGGACGCGCTGCTCGCCGCGCTCGTGCTGCCCACGCTGGCGTTCATCGTCATCGATCGTAGAGAGGGCAAGCGGTGGCTCTGGGAATATGTGGTGATCACCCTCATTAGCCTCACTGGCGGGCTGGTCATTGCCGGGCTGCTCAACGGCCTCGTGTTCTTCGTGTACGCCAAGCAGTTCTTGGGCGTCAAGTTTGCCCACTTCTTCCCAATCGCGGTGGTGGGCGCCTACTTCTTCCACCGCTTTGGCATTGTGCGCAAGTCGCTTTCCAGCCCGCTCGATTGGGGCAAGGCGGTGCTTGCGGTAGTGGTGATGGGGGCGTTGGTATTTATGATCGCGCGGACCGGGAACGATAACCCCGCCGCGGTCAGCGACACCGAGATAAAGATCCGAAACTTCCTCGATGCCATTCTCTTTGTTCGCCCGCGCACTAAGGAGTTCCTCGTAGGTCATCCGTTCTTGATTATCGGCCTCGGAATGTTGATCAGCGTTAGGCGCGGAGAGCCGAAGTTTCAGAAGTTCAAAGGCTGGATTACGCTGTTCCTGATGCTTGGGGCGATCGGGCAAACGAGCATTGTTAACACGATGTGTCATATTCACACGCCGCTAACCATAAGCCTCGCGCGGATTGGGGTCGGATGGCTCGCGGGCGGTATACTTGGGTTCGCGGTGTGGTGGATTTTGAGTCGCTTAAGCGATCGTTTGCGCCCGCTGGTTAGCTAAGGGAACTTTGGCGAATCTTGTCATAGCAGGGCATTTCGGGTGCGGCAACTTGGGCGACGACGCCATCTTGGCCGGTTTTGCTCACGGCCTTTCTGACGGCGGATTTCGGAACACCGAGATGACGGTAATGAGCGGCGCCCCGGAGGAGACCTTCCGTTACTATGGCTACCGCTCGATACCTCGTATGGATTCGGGCGCATACACAACCGCCATCAAGGAATCGGACGCACTCGTATTTGCGGGCGGAAGCGTCTTCCAAGACGTCACCAGCGTGCGCAGCGTCGTCTATTATGCTGGCCTGGTCTCCAAGGCCAAGAAAGCGGGGAAGAAGGTTTTCATGGTGGGTCAGGGCGTCGGCCCCCTGACTAGTTTCATAGGCAAGCGAGTGGCGACAAGGGCGTTCAATCAAGCCGACCTTATCGTCGTCCGGGACCCGATTTCTAAGAACACGCTTCAAGCGCTTGGGGTGACGACTCCGGTCAAGGTTGGCGCAGACCTGGCATTTCTTCTGCCAGAGAAGATCAACGACGACGATTCCCTTTCCTTTAACATCGGCGATATGCGCTCGGTCGGCGTAGCGCCCAGGCCGTTCGGGAAAGACAAGAAGGTCGTTATCGAGCTGTTTGGCGAGTTCTGCAGGCTCCTCTTTCAGGCGAAGATCATGCCTGTGCTCATCGAAATGGACAAGAACCACGATGGGCCGCTGATCACTGAAATCGAGAAGCAGCAGGGAGGCAAAATCCCTGACCTGAGAAAGCAACAAACCCCGATGCAGATTCAGGGACGAATAGCGAGAATGGACGGAATGATCGCTATGCGCCTTCATGCGGGAATATTGGCCGCTTCGGTAGGCGTTCCGCCGCTGATGATCAACTACGATCCAAAGGTGTCCGCCTTCTCCAAGATGCTAGACATAGGCGCCGCCATCCCAATGGACAACTTAACCCCGCAAAAGCTATTCGAGTCCTTCATGGCATTCCAAAAGGACCGAGATCGCCTGGTCAAGGTCATGGTCAAGAAGCGGGAAGAGATGCGCCGCGAGGCAATGGTCAACATCACGGCCATCAAAGAAGGCCTGCCCTCCACGGTTTCCGCTTAAGATCGCTACGAATTCCGGTCCCTACCTTGTAGGCGGCGGCGAGGGCCTGGTGCGCGCGAGGATATTCAAGAACTGGCCGAAGATAGAATCGGGGGTGTTTCCGCAAAGCCCGGCGCCATCGCGGGCCTCGACACAGCCGACGAAATCGAGGCAATAGGAACTCGGAATTCACCTTTGTCGTGCTCGCGCCGTCCCGCCCGCGCGGTCATACATGATGGCTTGCCCCACCGGCTCGTTAGCGCCGCACCGCAGGAGTTTCGCACTACGGCCTCTGTTCAATCCCGTTCGGTCGGCTAAGCCGCCGTGTCTTCGATCGACGCCAGCTTCTTCGCTTGCTCGTCCTGGCTGAGGGCGTCCAGCATTTCTTGGATGTCGCCGTCCATGAAGGTAACCGTGTTATGCATGTCCATGCCGATCCTGTGGTCGGTGATTCGGCTTTGGGGGAAATTGTACGTTCGGATCTTTTCGCTTCGATCGCCTGAGCCGATCTGGCCCTTTCGCATGCCGGAGCGTTCCGCTTCCATCTTCTGCAGCTCGTAATCGTAGAGCTTGGCCCGCAAAACCGCGGTCGCCTTGAGCTTGTTCTGTTGCTGGCTGCGCTCGTCCTGGCAGGTGACTACGATTCCGGTCGGCTTGTGGATGATGCGGATGGCCGTTTCGTTCTTCTGCATGTGCTGGCCGCCCGCCGAGCTGGAACAGAACGTGGAGACCTCGATATCGTCGGCCTTTATCTGAACGTCGACGTTTTCCACCTCAGGAAGGACGGCCACGGTGACGGTCGACGTATGAATCCGCCCGCTGCTCTCCGTTTTCGGCACACGCTGAACCCGGTGAACGCCGCTCTCGTGCTTAAGCTGGCTGAACGCGCCCTTGGCGTCGATGGTGAAAACGATACGCCCGGCGCCGCCGATGCCGCTCTCTTCGTGTTCGACGATCTCGTATTTCCAACGCCGCCGCTCCGCGTAGCGCGCGTACATGCGGTAAAGCTCGTTCGCGAAAAGGGCGGCCTCTTCGCCGCCCGCCGCCGCTCGAATCTCGATGATAACCGACTTTTCGTCTTTCGGATCCCTTGGGACGAGCAGCGCCTTCAGGCGGTCCTCCAATGCCGGGATCTCCGCCTTGAGCCGTGTGACCTCTTCAAAGGCCATCTCCTTGAATTCGGGATCGCCCATCATCTCTTCCGCTTCGCCCAGGTCCTTCAGCGCCTTCTTGTACTCGCGGATGATCGGAACGATGTTCTCAAGCTCTGCCTGAGCCTTGCCGAGCCTCTGAAGCTCGGAAGGATTGGTCGCGTTATTCGGATCCTGCAACTGTAGTTCGATCTGGTCGAACCGTTGCTCAATCTCCTCCAGCTTCTCCAACATATCCAAAAATTGTACCTTTTGACGCCTGCGACCTAGTCGCGTCCAAGTTATCTACGATGGGTCAGCCCGATGCGACGCGCCTAACTTCACTTGGACGGTAGAATCCCGGCAGTGCCACGAGCGATTATCCTGGCAGGACCGAACGGCGCCGGCAAGACGACATTTGCCCGGGAGTACCTTCCAAACGAGGCTGGGTGCGTGCAGTTTGTCAATGCCGATCTGATCGCGGCCGGCCTCTCCCCGTTCGCCCCTGCTACGGCCGACGTCGCTGCTGGAAGAGCGATGATTCGGCGCATCGACGACCTGGTTTCTCAGGGCGCGGACTTTGCTTTAGAAAGCACCCTTTCCGGCACATGGCTTGTTGATCGAATCAAGCAATGGCGTGAGGTGGGCTATTTCGTCGAACTCTACTATCTTAGGCTCGATAGCCCCGAAACCGCGCTGCGCCGGGTGCGCCAACGTGTCATGGAAGGTGGCCACGACGTTCCCGAGCAGACAGTTCGCAGGCGATACAATCGCGGATTGAACCTGCTCGAGCAGGTATACAAAGCCTCAGCGGATCGTTGGATCGTATACGATAACAGCGGGAGCGTTCCCGTGGTCCTTTCGGAAGCATTGAATCATGGCTAAGAAACATCCTCAACATTCGGAACTTGCAGAGCAAGGCCTTGCCGCTTTGAAGCGGGCGGTCAAGAAGGCCATCGCGCGCCAGAAGCAGACTGAGGCGAAACTCGCTCGGGAAGCGCGTAGCGGCCGCAAGAATAAATCAGTTCCTTAGCCTTGGGCATCGTCGAAAAGAACCTTCATGCCGAAAGGCGAGGGGCGAGTTGGGCACGGAGCCGCTTTCTCTCCCATTCGAGCACCGCTTCCGCGTTCTTCCTGGGTACCTCAGGAAAGTCCTCCAAAAAATCGTCAAGACTGTCGCCCGAAAGGATATAGTCGAAAAGCTGTTGAGTAAACACTCGTGTGTCCCGGAACCGCAGGGCGCCGTGAAGTATTTCGGGGTTCTGCTCGAGCACCTCCTTGAGTTCTCTGGGAATCGTCATCGCAATGGTCTCGCCTGAATGCATTTGTATTATGTAACCTTGAGCCCGTGGGAGTTTAGTTGGGAGCCCGATTCTCTTTTGGCTTTCGAATCCACATCAATAAGATCCCAAACACGCACCGCCTACCAAAATTCGGTGGTATTCTCAAGCCCACCTGAGGAGACCTCGCTGTCGTGGCGAGGTTGAAAGATTGGGGAAAGTCCGGTTGGATTCCGGCGCTGTGCCGCAGCGGTAGTTGGCGAAAGCCTTAGCCCGAATGCCCGCTCTTCGGGAAACCGTGACTTCGTCGCCTACGAGCAATAGGTGGTCCGGAGCGAGGATTCTCCCCGCTTCAACCCTTTCTCAACGCGATGATCTCACCAAAACTTGGGAGATCAAATGCATAACGACAACCGGGCTTTTACGCTCATCGAACTTCTGGTGGTGATCGCGATTATCGCGATCCTCGCCGCCATTCTATTCCCCGTCTTCACGTCCGCCAAAGAGGCGGCACATAAGACAAGTTGTATGTCCAACCTCGTCCAACTCGGCCTCGGCTGGGAGATGTACAGCGGCGACTACGACGACACCCTCATGCGCATCGACACCGTCGAAGGATCGGAGACTCTCTACTTCTGGGGCGGGTGGGACGGCACGACCCTCGACCCGACCAAAGGGCTCCTCTATCCCTACATGAAGAGCCAACAGGTTCAGGACTGCCCCGACTTCGACAACTCGATGCGAACCGCACTCGGCCTCACCGGGTACGGCTACAACCAGGTCTATCTGAGCCCAGCCACCTATGGCCCGCCTCCCGACTATGTTGAAACGGACACCCCAGTGATAAGCACCCAACTACAAGACCCGTCGAAAACGGCCGTCTTCGCCGATTCGGCGGAGATCAACTATTGGGATTACGCGAACCCGACGCTGGTGGGAAACACCTACCTGGAGCCACCCTCCTACGGGTTGCCGTCGTTCCATGGCCGGCACAACAAGCAAGGAAACATTATCTGGGCAGACGGGCACAGCAAGCCGATGACGCCGACCTACCTCGTCAACCAACCCCTGACGGCGGCCTGCGTTCAGAACGTGATCGCGAATGGCTACACCCCAACTCAGTTCCCTCCGGACAACCTGGGAGACATAGGAAACCCGTGCGGTTCGGACCCGGATTTCTATTTTGAGTTGACGAAAGCGGGAGGGCCCTAGGGGGCGGGCTTTGGGTGTTGGGTGTTGGGTGTTGGGCCTTGGGCCTTGGGCTTTGGGCCTTGGGCTTTGGGTATTGGGGCTTTGGGCATTGGGTCTTGGGCGTTGGGCCTTGGGCCTTGGGCTTTGGGCCTTGGGCCTTGGGCTTTGGGCCTTGGGCTTTGGGTGTTGGGCTTTGGGCCTTGGGCCTTGGGCTTTGAGCTTTGGGCTTTGGGTATTGGGTGTTGGGCTTTGGGCTTTGGGTGTTGGGCGTTGGGCTTTGGGTGTTGGGCGTTGGGCTTTGGGCCTTGGGCTTTGGGCTTTGGGTTTCCGGGGCCATTCTTCAGACTGGTCGGACCGGTCAGACTAGTCGGACGAGTCAGATCGTCCAACACCTTAACATCCAACACCTTAACACCCAACACCCAACACCTAACACTTCCCCAAACAAACTCCCGCCCCTCCCACCGCGTAGCATTAAGGCATGGTGACCGTGAAGTGGCTTGGCGGCATGGCGTTTGAGGCGACCCCTCCCAGTGGGAACAAGTTAGTGATGGATTCGCACCCGGACTCGGGCGGACATGACCGGGGCCCTACGCCGGTGGAGACTTTGCTTTCCTCGCTTGCCGGTTGCACGGCTATGGACATCCTGTCCATCCTCGAAAAGAAGCGGCAGACGGTCAAAACCTACCGGGTGGAGATCGAGGGAGATCGCCCTGTGGTAGAAGGCGAGTGGCCGCGGCCCTTCACCGCGATCCGGCTGCGCCATATCTTTTCCGGCCTTGATTTAGACCCTGTCGCGGTCGCCCGGGCCATCGCGCTGAGCGAGACGAAGTATTGCACCGTGCTCGCCACGCTCAGACTGGGCCCACCAGTGACCTCGACCTTTGAGATCCAGGGCCTAGAAGATCTGGTGGGTGCTGAAAAGGTAGAGAACGTTGGTGACCAGCGGTATTAGGGTGGGCCAGTCGGGCGTGCTCGTCTCTCCGATGTAAATCGTGTCTCCGGCATGAAGTTCGATGTTCTGCGAGTTGTCGCCGTTCCGAATAAACCGTACGAAGTTGGCCTTGATGCGCAGGAACTGGCCTGGGTGGGCCGGCTCCGGACGGATAACGGTCACTTTGCTGAGCATGGACCGAATCGGGATCGGGCCTTTGGCCATCGCGATCGCGTCGGCAAGGTGCATCGGCTCCTTATACGGATAGGGGCCAGGCGCGGCGATCGCTCCTAGAACGAGAATACGGTTCGAAGGGTCTTCGGGAATATTAAACTCGTCGCCGTCTTGAAGCTCGTAATCCTGAGACATGTCCTGGCGATTGATCATCGCGTACAGGTCGATTGGAATCAACTCTCGCGAGTTCTTATGTCTCAGAGTCGCCTTGCGCATGTCGGCGCGATCCGTGTTGACTCCGGCCGCTTTGCTGATGAGCGTCATGATGGTGTCGCCCGGTCGGAAATCGTAAACTCCTGGCGTGGTGACCATGCCGTTGATGCTGGCTTGGATCGTACGGAACTGTTCGATCGTTACCGATACGTGGGGATTGCGGATCTTGAGCTTCTCTTCATAAAGTTGTGAGAGCTCCGCTTCTAGCTCATTTGTAGTTCTGCCGCCGGCGTGAACCATGCCCACGAAGGGCGCGCTGACGTTGCCGTCGCGGCCAATCGGAACAACCGAGTTGATCTGGCTCGCATAAACTTCCAGAACCTGGATCCGGATCACGTCCTGCGGCTGGAGCTTATAGCTCGCTTCCTGGGCCGAGGCGAGTCCGGAAAACAGACTCACAATCAGAACAAGCAGAATGAATACTTTTGCCCGCATTTTTACCAGCCTGTGAGGTACGCAGCTTCAAATGGTGCTCTGCGTGGAACCCACAAGCTTATTCATCGGCATTTTTTGGCTTTCGTTTACCCTCAAACACCACACAAATCTCACCTTTTGGTGGAACGAGCCCTTCTCCAGGAATATCAGGGAGACTCGAGCGATAAACCTGCTGGTGCAGTTTCGTAAGCTCGCGGCAAACGGCATACCGCCGTTCGCCAAGCGCAGTGTAAGCCGCAGCTAGAAGGTTTTTGAGCCGAAACGGGGATTCGAAAACCACGAGAGTCATGGGGGAATCGGCGAACGGTTCGAGCTCTCGCTTCATCGGACCTGGCTTGCGGGAAAGGAAACCCAGAAAGGCGAACCGCTGGGCGAAAAAGCCGCTTAGCATCAAAGCGGTCGCTACCGCACTGGGGCCGGGGATGGCTTCCACAGGGACTCCGGCTTCGTAACAGAGATCGGCGAGCCACGCGCCGGGGTCGCTAATGCCGGGCGTCCCCGCGTCGGTAAGAAGGGCGGCATTCAAACCGGACTTCAACTCAGCTACATATTTTGCGAGCTGCGCCTCCGAAGTGTGCTCGTTGCAAACCCTCATCGGCTTGGAAACACCCAAGTGGCCCTGGAGCTTGCCGCTCACGCGAGTGTCCTCCACAAGCCACAGGTCGGCTTCAGCCAGCGCCCTTCCAGCCCTCGGTGATAGATCCTCGAGATTGCCTATGGGTGAGGCGACGAGAACAAGCCCCCCCATTCCAGTCCTTGCCTACTTTCCGCCCGGTTTCGCCGGAACCGGCGTGGGAACGACCTTAACGGTAGGAGCGGGAGCGCTGCCTGCCGGTGCGGAAGGAGTGATGGTGAGTTTGGGCGGTCCGGCCCCTGCCACAGGCGCACCGGGAACGGAAGGCGGCGGGGCTTTAACGCCAGCCCCAACCAATGGAGCGGTAGCTGGCGGCGCCGGCTTCGGCTTACTCGCCTCAGCCTTTCGCTTTTCCTCCATGAACTTTTGCCGTTCGATCGCCTGTTCCTTGTTCCGCTCGGCAAGCTCCTTGTCGTAATCAAGTTTCTGATCGCGCCAAGAATCCAGCTTCGCTTGAATTTCCGCGTCTTGGCTGGCCGAAATCAGGCCTTGGTCCTTATATTTGTAGACTGCGGCGGCGAGATCGCTAAAGTTCACCTGCCCCTGGGGGTTGGCGACCCCTCCTTCGTTGATGTCGGCGGCGGACGCGAGGCATTGGAACACAATGTCTTTGTCCTTTTTCGCCGCGGCAACCTTCGCTAACTCCATTCGGCCCTCGAAACTAGGGAACTGAATTAGGAGCTTGCTGAGAGCATCTTGATATTTGCCTTCGAGAGTCTTCTTCTCGGCGTCTGTGGCGGATGTCCATATCGGATCGAAAGCTCCGACTGCGGTCAGCACGGCGCCCGTGTCGTCCAACTTGACGGCCTCGTCGACAAAGCCCTGTTCGATTTTGTGCTGTTCGGCTGGCGGCTTGGCGGCGAAATCACTATCGCCGGTCGTAGCCTGATACCAATCCTCGAGGTAGCCCCAACCGGGAACCGTCCATTTAACGACGTTGCTCTTGCGGAGCTTCTTCAGGGCCTCGGTCTGCTTCGCCGCGGCAAGGCTCTCGACGTAGGATTTGCGCAAGTTATCCTTTTGCTTTGCAAAGTCCGGCATGGGCACATTGATGATGTTGGTCAAGGTGAAGATAGCAAAGCCTTTAGGTTTGTTGGGAATGACGTCGCTTATGTCTCCCACCTTTAAGTTTCGAAGCTGAACGTAGTCGGGATTTGTCTTCCAGGTCAACGTGTCCGTTTGGCTTGTGTTGTCGCTCTTCTTTTTTCCTGCCGCGGCGGACTCGTCGGAGTACTTGTCCATTGCCTGCTCGAACGTAATCTTCTTGGCCTTCAAGTCGGCCAGCACCTGGTTGGCGAGTTTTTCCATATCTTCGCCTGGATGCTTATCTGGGTTGAACACGATGTGCTTGCCGACGTATTCGTCTTGGCTATGCTTCAAGTCGTCGTCTGTCACGACGAGGCTGTCGCTGAACCCCTTCATGGCGACGTCGTTGGCAAGTTGCAAGAGGAGGTCGGATCGTTTATCCGGGTCGCTTATGGTCTCCTGGGCCGCGTCCTCGTTCGCCTTCTTGAGCTCGGCCGGCGTCTTTCCATACTTCTTCTTGATGTAATCCGAGACCTGCTGGTCGGTCGCATTTTGCGCAAGATCCTTGCTCATCATGGCGGTCATTTTCGCTTGATCGAGAGACATATCGAATTGGCTATCAATCGCTTTAAGGATCGCGCTATCGTCAAGTGGGAAGCCGTTCTCCTTTGCGACCTCCAAGAGAAGGGCGTGGGTTACTTCCGCGTCGAGGGCTTGGGAGTAGGCCTTCGGATAGTCCACCGGCTTGGAAGTTACGGGATCCAACCTACCGCCAGCCTGTCCGCTGTCCACGAGCTTCGTCAACGGGGCGTCATAAAGCTTGATATCGCCAATTTCGGCGATCTGCTGTCCGTCTTGCCCCTTCGGGTTGGGTTGGCCCCGGCCATTCAAGAGGCTGTTGCATTGGGAGCCGAAAAGGAAACCGATTGCCATTGCCAGGGAAATGCCCGACACAATCCATTTGCATCCCGGGCGTTCCATGCTGTCGCGAATTCGAGTTATTGACAATGCTTCATCACCTGAAAATAGCCTACAGAGTATGGCACGAAGGAGAAGTTCGCGTCAGGGGTATAAAAAGGGTAGACATAATAGGTGTATACTGCGTCTACATCTTTGGCGCAGGGCGCGAAAGGAGTTGTGATTTGGCTAAGGGACTGACTAAGAGACAAGAAATGATTCTCCAGTATGTGCTGGACTATGTTCAGCGCGAAGGATTTCCGCCTTCTATACGCGAAATCGGACGAGATTTTGGCATCGGTTCATTGCGCGGCGTCACCGTACACCTCGACGCGCTAGAGCGAAAGGGCTACATCACCCGCTCCAACACGCCGCGATCGATTCGCGTGATTCACCGCGATTATCAGACTTCCAACCGCGTTACCATGCTTCCGTTACTCGGCTCGATTGCGGCAGGCACGCCAATTCAAGCCCAAGAAAATGTAGAAGACCTAATCCCAGTCCCGTCAGAAATGGTGCGCAGCATGGAGCACGCCTTCTTACTCCGCGTCAAGGGCGATTCGATGAGCGGCGAGGGCATCTTGCCCCGCGACCTAGTGGTTGTCAAGCCCCAGCAAACCGCCAACCATGGCGACCTAGTCGCCGTGTTGATTGGCGACGAAGCAACCGTGAAGAGAATCAACTTCGACCCCAAAGGCATCAAGCTAATGCCTAGCAACCCCGCCTACGAACCGATTCCCATCGAAACCGAGGACGCGAGAGTCATCGGCAAGATCGTTGGTCTGGTTCGCGATTACGACGGCCGAGCGTTCTGATCGGGTGACGAGTGACGAGTGAAGGGTGATGAGTAGAAATCCTGACTTGTCTGATTAGTCTGACGGCCATCACCCATCACTCGTCGCCAATCACTTCAAAGGGCGTACTTTCCAAGCTTGGCCGCCATCTCTCCCACTAGCTCCGCGTCCACGTAAATGCCGTCCTCGCGGTACTCCACCGTAATCACGCGCCCAAAGTCGTAGCAATCTTGGACCATGCTGGATTCGGAGTACGGAACCAGCGCCTTGATGGTCGTCAGGAGGGACTTCGCCTTCTTCTCGATCGCGTGCATCAAATCCGGGATGCCCTCGCCCTTGGCCGCACTAATGGCGACCGAGTCCGGCCACTCCGCGACAAGGCGCCTGCGAATAAAAGGGTCGGTCACGAGGTCGATCTTGTTAAAGACCGTCAAGATCGGTTTGCCGCCCGCGCCGAGGTCGTCCAGGGTTTCCATGACGGAACCGTGTTGGATCTCCCAGTTCGGATGGCTCACGTCCACCACGTGGAGAACGAAATCTGAATAGGTGACCTCCTCCAACGTCGACCGGAAAGCGGCGACCAAGTGGGTGGGCAGGTTTCGAATGAATCCGACCGTGTCAGTCAGAAACATGCTGTAGCCTTCCGTGAGGTCAATCTTGCGCGTGGTCGGGTCGAGCGTGGCAAACGGCATCGCATCGACGAGCACGTCGGTCCCGGCGAGGCGGTTCATCAAAGTCGACTTGCCTGCGCTCGTATATCCCACTAGCGACGAGAAGGGGAATGGGTGTTTGCGCCGGCTGGAGCGCTGCTGATCCCGGATTCGCTTCACGTCCTCGATCTCGCCTTCCAGCCTCGCGATGCGCTCGCGGATGAGCCGCCGGTCGCTTTCAAGCTTGGTTTCGCCCGGACCCCGCATGCCGATACCGCCCTTCTGTCTCTCAAACTTTGTGTACACCGACATGAGCTTCGGCATCATGTAGGTGAGCTGGGCCAACTCGACTTGGAGCATGCCCTCCCTCGTGCGCGCGCGCCTCGCGAAAATGTCGAGAATGAGCTGGGTGCGGTCGACGACCCTCTTCTCGATGATCTTCTCGAGATTCCGCTGCTGGATCCCCGAAATCTCGCCGTCGAAGAGCACAACGTCGGCCTTGACCTCTCGTGCAAGCGTAGCAACCTCTTCGATTTTGCCCTTACCAAGAAACGTCGAGCGTATCGGCTCTTCGAGGCGCTGCCGGATGTCGGCCACGGGGATAACGTGCGCGGCCTCGCATAGGCCGATGAGCTCGTCCTCCACGTACGCGTCGTCCTCGCTCTCGGGGTTGATGTAGACCAGAAGAGCGCGTTCCTCGTCCTGAGTCGTTTCCGAGGTCCCGCCTTTTGACATGCTTCTCTATGATGGCAGGGTCCTCAGGAGTTGGGTGTTGAGTGTTGAGTGACGGGTGACGGGTGACGGGTGACGCGCGATGCGACGGGGTTAAAGTGCAAAACCATTTTCCCTATGCAAGAACAGTGGCGCGAAGCTCATATTGTTGTTCTTCGGTGGTTCATTTCCGGACTTGAACCGCAGAAAGCACATAAGCCACAGAACCCTAGCCGATAGTTCGGGCTGCCACTCTCCCAACACGTAACGCCTAACAGGCAACACCTAGCGCCCAACACCCGACACCCGACACCCAATACTAACGCCCAGCCAACTCCGAATCCCAACGCGCCCTACTTGTAATCCCAACGCCATAATCTCTCCATGATTTCGATCGGTACTCCCCTTAGTCCCTCTGCTACTCGCGCTCTGCTTTGCGGGGCTGGCGAGCTTGGGAAAGAAGTCGCGATCGAGCTTCAGCGCTTTGGAGTTGAAGTGATTGCGGTGGACCGCTACGAGAACGCCCCCGCCATGCAGGTCGCCCACCGCTGGTACAAGTGCAACATGCTCGATGGCGCGGAGCTTCGCGCCGTAATCGAAAAGGAGAAGCCCCACCTGATCGTCCCCGAAATCGAGGCGATCGCCACGGACACTTTGGTGGAGCTCGAGGCGGAGGGTTTTACGGTGATACCCACGGCGCGCGCCGCGCGCCTCACCATGAACCGCGAGGGCATCCGGCGGCTGGCCGCCGAGCAGTTGGGGCTGAAGACTTCGCCTTACCGGTTCGCCAAGACCCGGGAAGAGTTCGACGAGGCAATCCGCGAGATAGGCTTCCCTTGCGTTGTGAAGCCGATTATGAGCTCGTCGGGGAAGGGGCAAAGCACCGTGAAGCAAGCGGGCGAGGCGGAGGCGGCATGGCGGTACTCGCAAGAGGGTGGCCGGTCGGGTGGGGGTACGGTGATCGTCGAGGGCTTCGTGGACTTCGACTACGAGATCACGATGCTCACCGTGCGCCACGCGGGAGGAACGAGCTTCTGCGAACCGATCGGCCATTTGCAGGTTGCGGGCGACTACATTGAATCTTGGCAGCCCCACCCGATGACACGCGAGGCGCTGATGGAAGCGCACCGCATCGCGAAGGCGATCACGGACGACCTCGGCGGCCGCGGCATCTTCGGAGTCGAGCTCTTTGTAAAGGGTAGCGAGGTCTGGTTCAGCGAAGTATCGCCGAGACCGCACGACACTGGCTTGGTGACGTTGATTTCTCAAGACCTTTCCGAGTTTGCCCTGCACGCGCGTGCCATTTTAGGCTTGCCCATCCCAGCGATTCGGCAGCTCGGCCCCTCGGCTTCGTACGCGCTGGTGGTGGCGGTCGAGGGCGAGGCGAGGGCGGTCAAGTTTGGAGGCCTGGACGAAGCGCTAAAGGAGCAGGACACGCAGCTACGACTATTCGGCAAACCAGATGTGGCCGGACACCGGCGAATGGGAGTCGCTTTGGCTCGGGACGAATCGATCGATTTCGCGAGGATGAAAGCCTCCCGCGTCAGGCATGCAATTACCGTTGAGTTGTAGGTGGTTCTGACCCTCTCGAAGCTAACGACCGAAGCCATAGAAACGCTGGCGCCGTATAGCGTCAACCAAACGCAGTCTCCTCAAGATATCTAACCACAGACAGGATGAGCAGGGCAGATCGCCAGAAATGAAAAATGCGGCATTGTTTCGGCGAGAACACGCTCGGTTTGCCTTCTCGTCAGGTTTCTTGGACCACAGAGGCCACAGAACTCCGCGCCGCTGGCTTTCCACCTTGTGCCGGGTCTAGCCGCTTCCCGCAGAAGACACAGAAGCCCTCCACGGGTTTTGCCTCGGTCGAATCGGCGAACCTTATTTTCGGAACAGAAAAGGGGAAAGGTCAGTTCAGCCTAGGATCTTCGCCACAGAACAAGAAATTATTGGTTTGTGTTACTGAAGGGCTTGCGCCTGACACCGAGGGCCAACGCAAATTTACAATGTCTGGAAAAGTTGCAAGCCAATTGCGCAAGGTTTCCCGTATAATTCACAAAACCCCCACCAATTCCCAACGGAGTGTTTCGTTGGGCGTCTAGGGTTGCTTGTGTGTGCGTGCGGTGGTTGTGGGTTGTAGGAGTAAGGGTTGACTAAATTTATCTTCGTGACGGGGGGAGTCGTAAGTTCGATAGGCAAGGGCATCACCACCGCCAGCCTTGGAAGACTTCTTCGGAATCGCGGCTACACCGTCGCCCCCATGAAGCTCGACCCCTATATCAACGTCGACGCGGGCACGATGAACCCGTACCAGCACGGCGAGGTGTTCGTCACCGAGGACGCGGCTGAAACCGACCTCGACCTCGGCCATTACGAGCGGTTCATGGACGTCTCTTGCACGCGCAACTCCTCGATTACAACCGGCAAGGTCTATCAGAGCGTGATCCAGGCAGAGCGCCGCGGGGACTATCTCGGCGCCACCGTGCAAGTTATCCCTCACGTCACCAACGAGATCAAGAAGAGCATCCTCAAGCTTTCCGTGGAGCAAGAAGCGGACGTGGTGATCGCGGAAATCGGGGGCACCGTCGGCGACATCGAGAGTCTTCCGTTTTTAGAAGCGATTCGCCAAATGCGCAAAGACGTTGGCCCCGAAAACACGATGTACGTGCATGTGACGCTGGTGCCTCAGGTTGGACCGTGGCACGAGGTCAAGACCAAGCCGACGCAGCACAGCGTCTATAAGCTCAGGGAAATCGGAATCTCGCCGGACGTGCTCGTTTGCCGAAGCGAAGTGCCGCTCGACGAAGACGTCAAAGAGAAGATCAGCCTCTTCTGCGACGTGCCCAGCCGCGCGGTTGTCGAATCGCTCGACGTGGAGACGATTTACGAAGTTCCTCTTTGCTTCGAAGCGGCCGGCCTCGGCGACTTCGTGATCGAGCGCCTCGGCATGGAGAAGCGGCCATCAAACCTCAAGGAGTGGGAAGGGCTGGTGGAAACTCTTAAGAGCCCCACGAATTCCTGTAAAGTCGCGGTGGTTGGAAAGTACACGAGCAACGGCGACGCGTACAAGTCGATTAGCGAAGCGCTCACCCACGCGGGAATCCCGAATGACAGCAGCGTCGAGATCGTCTGGATCGAGAGCGACAGTATGGAGAGCTCAAAGTCTCCGGAAGAGTTTCTACGCGGGGTCGACGCCTTAGTTGTGGCGCCGGGATTCGGCACACGCGGAATCGAGGGCAAGGTCGAGGCGATTCGATACGCCCGGGAGACCGGGTTGCCGTTCCTCGGCATTTGCCTCGGGCTCCAAATGGCGGTCATCGAGTTCGCCCGCAACGTCTGCGGCCTCGCCGGCGCCAATAGCGAAGAGATGTCAGAAAATCCGGCTTATCCGGTCATCCACCTCCTTCCCGATCAGCATAACGTGAAGGACAAGGGCGCAACCATGCGGTTGGGTTCCTACCCCTGCAACATCGTTACTGGGACCCTTGCAAACGAGTTGTATCAAAACACGCGCATCACCGAGCGCCACCGGCACCGATATGAGGTGAACAATGATTTTCGGGAAAAGCTGGCCGAGGGCGGAATGACGATCTCCGGCGTTTCGCCGGATTACCGTCTGGTGGAGATGATCGAGATTCCAGCGCACTCGTTCTTTATCGGCACGCAGGCTCACCCCGAGTTTAAGTCGCGCCCGAACCGGCCCCATCCCCTGTTCCGCGGGCTTGTAAAAGCGGCTTTGGAGCGGAAGCTCAACAAAGTCGCGGTCGTCTAAGCTGGGTATCATTTCATTTCCCACGAGTCGGTAGCTCAGTTCGGTAGAGCAACGCCCTTTTAAGGCGTGGGTCCTGGGTTCAAGTCCCAGCCGACTCACATTCTTCCCTTTTCCGTTCTAAAATAGGGCGTGTATACGCTCCGCCTTTTGGAGGTGACGGACGCGCCCGCATTGCTCGATTATCACTTGAAGAATCGGGAGCATCTCATGCCGTGGACGCCCATCGTTCCCGAGGCGTTCTTCGAGCTGAGCTACCAGCAAAAGCGGTTGGAGCACTATTGGGAGTTGCTGCGCCGGTCGGAGGAGTTTCGCTTCGGCGTGTTCCAAGGCAAGACTCTTTGCGCAAGCATCAATCTGACTTCGGTCGAATATGGCGCGTTTCAGAACGGCCGATTGGGATACAGCGTCGACTGTGAGCACACCGGCCAGGGCCTGGCGAGCGAGTATATCGGCAAGGTCTGCCACTACGCCTTCACGCAGTTAAGCCTTCATCGACTCGAGGCGAACGTGATGCCTCGGAACACCCCTTCTCGGTGCGTGCTACTTAAATGCGGATTCGAGAAGGTCGGACATTCTCCGACGATGATCGAAATCGCGGGGAAATGGGAAGACCACGACATGTTCGCCAAGGTGCAAAGTTGAAGGTCTAGGTTATGGGGACCCGATCGAGTGGGAGAGATCGCTTTTCTGAGAGGCTCTCGATGAACCAAGGCAACGCCTTATCGAGCCCTTGTTCCAACGAATGAGAAGGTTGAAAGCCCAAGAGAGCGGCCGCCTTTTCAAGCGACCCCCGAGAATGCGTGATATCGCCCGTACGGCCTTCGCCATACTCCGGCGCATAGTTCTCGAGGTGAGGAAAATGGGGGGCCAGCTTGGAGCGCAGGATGTCGAAGAGGGCGGTGAGGCTGGTGCTCTGCCCCATGCAAACGTTGAAGGCTTCACCCTTGGCGCCTGCGGTCTCGGGTGAACTCGCTAGGACGTTGGCCTGCACAACGTCGTCGACGTAGCAGAAGTCGCGGCTTGTGGTTCCCGAGCCGTTGATCAAGCATGGCTTGTTTTGAATCATGGACGCGATCCAGATCGGAATGACGGCCGCATCAGGGCCGCTGAGCAACTGTCGAGGCCCAAACACGTTGAAGTAGCGGAGAATGACCGTGTGTAAATTGTAGACGTCGGCAAAGTTCCGCGCGTAGAGCTCGACCGCGTATTTGGAAACCGCGTAAGGGGAAAGCTGCCGCCCGACTTTAGACTCGACCTTGACTTCGTCGGGCTGATCTCCGTAGACGGAGCAACTGGACGAAAACACGAATCGTTCCACTCCAGCGTCCCGCGCGGCGACCATCATATTGAGGCTCCCGCCCACATTGACCTCGTTCGAGATGAGAGGCGCCCCTATCGAGCTAGGAACGGAGCCGCGTGCCGCCAGATGCAGGACCACGTCGACGTTTTTGCAGGCGGCGTGGCAGACGTCTAGGTTTCGAATGTCGCCTTCTATGAACTTGAACTTTCGCCAAGCCGGACCTGCGGAACGTTGAACCTGCTCCAGGTTCTCGCGCCGGCCGCTTGATAAGTCGTCAAGGCCAACGACTTCGTTGTCCGTATCCAGTAGGGCCTCCAGGATATTGGAGCCAATGAAACCGGCCGCGCCGGTCACGAGATAGCGCCTCTTTCGAGCGAGGACCTCTAGCGTTTGAGGCGAAGCGGAAAAGTCCATAGCAGTTCGACCAGTATAATCCTTATAATGCCTACCAAGGAGTTCACGCTTCGTGTTCCTGCCAGTTGCCGACCAGGCGACGAACACAAAACTCAGCGCGCCTTCAGCGAGAGCGTCGAAGAGTATGTGGAAGGCATTCTCCGGCTTCAGAAAGAAGTCGACCGAGTAAGCACCGGCGAACTGGCGGTCTATATGTGCGTGTCGGCGGGTTCGGCGACCACGATGATGAAGAAGATGGCCGAGTTAGGGCTCGTTCAGCACACGCCTTATCAAGGAATCCGGCTTACACCATTTGGTGAAAAGGTCGCAAAGCAGCTAACGCGCGCTCATCGAATCCTGGAGCGCTTCCTTGTTGATACGGTCGAATTGCCTTGGAACGACGTTCACGAGCTTGCCTGCAAACTCGAGCACTACATCAGCGAAGACATTATCAACAAGATCGACAAGAAGCTGGGCCACCCCCAGACCTGTCCCCACGGCAACCCGGTGGACCCGGACGTGGAGGACGGAAGCATCCGGCTGGAGGCGGCTACCGCCGGTTCCAAGCTACAGATGGTGAAGGTAACCGACGAACGGGTGGAGTTTCTCATCCACCTCGAAAACCTGGGATTGCTTCCCGGCGTCGAGTTTGAAGCGGTTGGATCCACGCCGATCGACTCTCTCATCCACCTGAAGATCGGGGACAAACGGGTAACTGTCGGCAAAGAAGTTGGCCGGCACGTTTGGGTCCGCGACGCAAAGGCGAAGTAAGGGCGATTTTGGTCAAGCCTGTCATGTCAGGCCGCATTCTGTAGTAGGCCAGACTCTCCAGTCTAGATTCCGGATAATCCCTGCAGCCTAATAAGATCGGGCGCCATGCCAACTTTTCCGGACATTAGACTGGAGAGTCTGACCCACTGCAAACGGACTGAGCAGGCGCTCCGGTCAGACTCTACGCATGCATGTGATCGAAATATGAATCCCTTCCTTCGTCGCGGGCCCCATAGCCATCGTAGCATGACCTGAAGTCAATATTTGCGTTTGGGCCGAGCTAGCTCTAAGGCCGGGAGGCCGCATATGCCCACTAACTCCGACGTGATCTGACTATGGAGAAGCAAATGAAAAAACAGTCAAACAAATCGCTCGCCGCACCTTCAAATTTAGGAATGGGTCTTTCATTCACCCTGCTCGCGGGATTTGCCGTTATTGCCATGGCCTTGCCGGTCAAGACGGCGCCAATTCCGCCGAAATCGACCGGTGGCGTCCAGGAGGGGGACCGTGGCGCAGCGGTTGCCTGGCCTTGGACATTCGACGGGGGGGACCCAACGTCGCAGAAAACGGCGATCTCCTCAGTGGACGAGATTATGCGGAAAGCTGGTTATGCCTCGATTCAGGGCCATGTCGCTCGTGCGGCCTGGGATTCGAGCGGGCTTCAACCGCCGACTTATGGAAACCTGCCTTCCGAAGCCACCCTTGAAGCCTTCGGGCACGCGGTCCACGCCTCCAAGATCTATTACGGATCGGTCTCGTGGCACACGCGAAGTATTTGGGTAGACCTCGGCCCCAAGACGATTTCAACCGCAACCGTAAACGCCTATGTCTTCGACGTGAATGCCGACAAAGTCGTCTACCGATCGAAAGAGGTCGCAGGTCGAAGCGATGAGAGAGAGAACGATTACAAGATTGCGGCGGACATTCTCATCACCCCACTAGTTACGGTGGTAAGCGGTGGGCCCGCAACCCCCCGAGAGCAGAGAGCGGTTCAAATCGCCCTCGGCCGCGCCTACCACTCCTGGGTTAAGCCAGGTTCGACGAAGTAGTCGATTTCTAATAACCTCAAGCGCCCGCTCATATAGGCCCCGGCGCTTGAGGCCCGGATCTTCAAAAGGAGAAAGATCATGCTTGAAACAATCATCGTTATTCTGTTCGTCATGTGGCTGCTGGGCCTGTTCGCGTTCCACGTTGGAAGCGTTATCCACATTCTGCTCGTGCTGGCGCTCGTAGCCATCGTATTCAGGCTTTTCCGAGGCTCGCGATATGCAGGTCGATAGCTTGGACTTTGCCCTGGACGAGGTCCGCACGGAGCGGGCCACGGTTTCAGTCGACACGCTGGTAAAGGGGCGATTCGACGACCTCGTTTCCCAATCCTATACCCGCGTGTTTAATCTTGCCCATCGGTTATCCGGCAACCGGTCCGACGCGGAGGACCTAACTCAGGAAGCGTTCTATCGCGCCTTCAAGAGCTTCGACACCTTTGAGGGCAATAAGAGGTTTGAAAACTGGATATTCAAAATCGTCACTCGTTTATTCCTTGACCTCCTTCGCACTCGCAGAAGGCGCGTCAGCACGTTGTCGTACGACGTCGCCATCTACGGAGAATCTGGCGACGAGTCGCTCCATTACGAGGTGCCAGATCCAGGGCTAAACCCTGAAGAACTGCTGATGAAAGACGCTCTAAACGACAACTTGCATTTCGCTCTGGCCACGCTCGATCAAGACGCTAAGCGCCTGATCGCCCTCGCCGATCTCGACGAAATGCCTTATCGGGATATTGCGCGCATGCTCGACAAGCCGCTTGGAACTATTCGATCCCGACTGCATCGCACCCACCGGTTGCTTAGAACCGCCTCTCAGATGGAACGGGAGGGGAAGACCCTGGACCCGGTAAGGCGGCGCAGAAAAGCGCGCCCCTGATAACCGATTAACCGGTAGCTCGGTTCGCAGGAAAGAGGTCGATGATCGTTGCAGGTCCGAGCTTGTATCCAACGCCTGGGAAGCTTTCGAGGGGCAGCCAAACCCCATGGGAGCGGAGCTTCTTCTTCATCATATGGATGTACGTTCCCAGGCTGTGGGTATTCGTCGCGATGTCGTACCCCCAGATCGTGCTGAATATCTCTTCCTTGGTGAGCAACTGCTCCTGATGGGTCAAGAAATGGTAAAGCAATTTGAATTCCAAGTTCGTGAGCCCAACTGGCGCCTCTTGTACAAATGCGTCGCGAAAGTTGCAGTCGATCCGGAGAGGGCCGATTGTAATCTGGTCTGTGCTCGATGGCGTGCGCTCATGGTGGTCGCCGTCCTCGGTTACGGCAGAACGCCTTAGCAACGCTCTGATTCTGGCAACCAGCCCAAGTCTTTCATAAGGAACCGCCATATAGTCGTCCGCCCCCATTTCGAGTGCGACAACCATGTCGACGGTGTCGGATCGATCGCTCAGAACGATGATCGGCACGTTCGAATGCGTACGGATGATACGGCACGTTTCAAGATAATCGAGGGGCGACTGCTGGCTAATAATAACCAGTGTTACTCCGACGCTTGCAGGATCCAGATGCCAGTCCACCACCGTGGGCTTGACTAGTGCGTCAAATCCATTATCTGCCATAAGTTTGGACATGGCTTCGGCAGAGCCGTGGTCCACGTTCGTAAGGAATAAAATTTTTTCCATTTCTCAACCCGGTTCTGAAGACATGCGCTCGGCGCCGACAGGCTTAAGACTCGAACCAAAGAGAGATAAACGATCCAATCCGCAGCGATTAACTGATTCTACGCGATTATTGCATTTCAAAAAGTTGAAAGCATACTAACCCTTTATAGTTTGCAACGCCCCCGATCGACTTATTTCGATTTGAGCTCGAAATGATGGGGATATGAAAACCTGGAGGCGCTTTCGTAACTCATCTGGAATCGAGCAGCGGAATCGTGAACGAGAAGATACTTCCCTTGCCGGGCTCGCTCTCGACTTCGATAATGCCTCCGTGAGCCTCTACGGCAAGCTTGCAGAAGGTCAGCCCCAAGCCGCTGCTCATTGAACTATCGACGCGCCGGGATTCCACCTGGCCGAACTTCTCAAAAATTCGGGAAAAGGCTTCCTCCGGGATGCCCACGCCGGTGTCGTTAACGCAGAACAGCAGCCCACGATTGCCTTGGCTGTAACTTGCCGAAACGGTAATAGACCCGCCGCTCGGCGTGAATTTTATGGCGTTGCCGAGCAGGTTTCCCAAGACCCGACGCAACTTGCTTTCGTCGCCTTGAAACTCTGGCAGATCAACGGAGACGCGTGCTGATACCTTCTGTTGCTTGGCTTGGTAGAGTGGCGTCAGTTGATTGATGGCGTACTCAACGAGACTTGTGGGATTGAGTTTCGCATAGGCGAGCGGCATAGAGCCCGACTCCATCCTTTCAACGTCGAGAAGCTCATTGATAAGGCCAAGCAGGGCATCGCCGCCAGCTAGGGCAATCCCCATCATTTCACTTTGAATATCGTTTAGGGGGCCGATCGCTGCAAGGGTCATCATCCCGCTAATCATGGAAGTCAGCGGATTGCGCAAATCATGAACGATCATGTTGGTCAAGTCGTCGCGCAAGTGTTCGAGATTCTGCAAGCGACCGTAGTTCTGCTGTAACTCAGCTAAGAAAGCCAACTCACGGTCGTGAGCCCTCTTTTTTCCCATCGAGGCGCTCACGCGAGCCTTAAGCAAAATCGGATTAAATGGTTTGGCGATGTAATCGTCCGCGCCCAGTTCGATGCATCGCACCACCGAATCGAGCTCACTAACGGCCGAGATCATAATTACGGGCAGGTGCTTCAATCCAGGGTCGGCCTTGAGTTGCTCCAGAACCTCATAACCGTCCATGACCGGCATCAGAATGTCCAACAGGACGAGGTCAAAGGAGTTTTCTCTCAACATGGAAAGGGCTGTCGGGCCATCGGCCGCGGTAGCGACTCCGAAGCCCTGGAGTTCAAGGCGCCTCGACAGCACGTCCCGGTTTGCTTCGATATCGTCGACAACCAGGATGAGTCCCTCAGCCGAACCTAGTGCAAGGACGTCCAAGCTATGTTCGGATTTCTTGTGGACGGTTGGCGGTTCTGAACTGGAATCGGATAGACGATTGGTGTCGAACTTTTCGTCAATCAGATCCAGCATTAGGCGTCCGGCCGCACGCACCTTTTGGAGATCAGGCAATAGGTCGGGACGCCCGGAAACTTCCACCTGTTCGATCATCATTTCGGAGTACCCGATGATCTGGTTTAGAGGCGACCGCAGATCATGCGCCAGGGTCCTGGAGAGCGAATGAACCTGGGAGTGGGGCTTGGTTACGATGATAACTCTCCAGCGGTAGGCCCCTCGCTTCTTGCGCCCAGGAGCGCTTCGATCTTTCCTAGAAGCCTTGGCAGTTCCACTGGTTTGGTGTCATAGTCGTCGCAGCCGGCCTCGATCGCTTTATCTCGGTCACTTGACATGGCGTGTGCGGTGAGTGCGATTACGGGAATATGGCGGGTGTCAGGGGCTGCCTTGAGTTGCCGCGTAGCTTCCCAGCCATCGACTATAGGCAGGCTCATGTCCATTAAGACCAAGTCTGGAGCATGGGATTGCGCCATCTCGACGCCACTTTTGCCGTCAACGGCAAGTACGACGTCAAAGCCCCTATGTTCAAGCCTGCGCGACAGCATGTCGCGGTTCATTTCATTGTCTTCAACCAATAGAATTCTATGCATAGTTTTTCAAAGTGCGGGATTCTTTCATTTGGGATCGAAACAGCCGTTCTCAACGATTTCTCGCACCTGTGCGTGCCAACGCTTTCGCCGGACTTTTGGGGGACAGCGTTTTGCGCCTGCGGGATAGGGAGATCTCTGCCCCATTAATCAGTGCCCGCCGCCCCAGGGTCATCGAAAATGGATGCGGGCATGCCCGTCGAAGTTGACGTTTGCCCCGGAATGGGGGCGCTTGGGCGACGGAGATGCGGGGTCTCGTGGCTACAGGCTAGAATCCCTTGGGGAATGCCACACTCGACGCAAAAGGTAAACCCGCAACTCACGCAGACGGGACCCTGGCAACTCCTTCGCAGGGGATAGAGTTTGATTTCATTGAGCTCCGTACGCTCCCATATATGACCGGTATTGACTTCGACCGCTTCCAACTCAGCAAGCTCCCTGCCCTGCTCTGCTTTGTGGCTGGCGTCGCCCCATCTTGCGTCCGAAGTTACATCTTGCACTTGATCCTCCATGTTTCCTACAACATCATAAGTCGGGATTTACTCCTGGAGTAGGGGGGGCCGCCCCGATATGACGCGATAATGACTGGGGTCACGGTTGGACCGTTGCCGATGAACTCGGATATGTTATGTATGACTCAAAAATGAATCAATTTTCATGCATTAAGAATGGGTTATGTTACACCATTGGGTCGTAAGTCAATCATTGCGTTAGGGCTATGCCCGCTCACCGGCTTCAATGCCATATTTGCAACGACTCCAACGTGATCTGACGCGGAGATGGCAAATGAACAGTAATACAAACACCCTGTCGCATTCGACGACTTCCAAGCTAACCAAGAGTCTGATTCTAACTGCGGCGATCGTCGTTATAATCGCTCAGGCGAATCTGGCGCGCGGACAAACGTCGGGGCCCACCAAAACGGCCCCTGTAACGCATATCGTTACGAGTTGGTCGAAGGGGCTTAGCGTTCAAGACGTCAAGCTTGTCAAGCAAGTCACGCATGGGAAGAGCGATGAGGATCGATGGATGATCTGGGTCGCAATCGTGCGAAACCGAGAAGCATCGAGAGACATCTATCTGGGAGAGACCCTCACCGACGACAAGGTTCTCGCCAACGTTAGGGTCCGCATGACGACCGACGAAACGAAGCGCTGGCATAACACTCAATCTCACCTCACGGCTACGGACCAGCAGGAGATAGTCTCGGTCTTAAGGGACGACCTCGCAAGCAAGCACTAAGCGAGATATCTGAACCCAACCCACCAAAAAACCAACAGCCCCCCAGAACGCGGAGTTCTGGGGGGCTGTTGGTATGTATTGCCTTGGTTAGCCTCCAGTAGTCGTTGTGGACGTACTCGTGGAAGGCGTTGCACCCGATCCATCGTCTGGAGTCGCAGGCACGGTCGTGGTGGTATTCGTATCCGTGTGAGTCGATTGCGGGGCGGGAGTTTCCACGGTCACGTTGGGCGCCCGCTGCGGCTTGTCGTGGATGACCGTCGTCGTACCCGGCGTCGTGACGACGGTGGGAGGCTGCGGCGCGCAGCCGGCGAGAACTACGCCCGCCACCGCGGTTATTACGGCAGCCAAAAGGCCGCTTTTCGTTTTCATTTCTATCCTTCCACTAATCCGATTCCTCGCCGCACACATTGTGCAGGCGCACGTGCCGGATTGAGATGGTAGGTTCAGTATGGTAGGTGTGACAAACGGGTCTGATCATATATCAGTCATAGCGTTTACCATTTGGAGAACGGAGCGATCCATGCCTCAAGATGAAGGCATGAGACAAGACACGATTCACAACAAAACCCTATCCGACCACACGGTGGCCGTTTACGCGACTCACGATCAGGCGGAAGCGGCCGTCAAGACCCTCCACGATGACGGCTACGACATGAATAACCTCAGCATTATTGGACGTAACTTCGAGACTGAGGATCAACCTTACGGATTTGTCAACGCTGGCGACCGCATGTGGACGTGGGGCAAGTTTGGCGCATTCTGGGGCGCCATTTGGGGCCTCTTATTTGGCTCCGCCCTTTTGTTCATCCCGGGGATTGGCGGCATCGTGTTCGCAGGCTGGTTTGTATCCGCGCTCGAAGGCGCCTTGATCGGGGGCGGAGTCGGTGCGCTCGGCGGGGCTTTGATCAGCATAGGTATCCCGAAGGACAGCATAATCGAATACGAAAAGGTGCTGAAAGCGGGAAGTTTCATCCTCATGGCCCACGGAGACGAAGCCGAGGTGAAAAAGGCGAAGGAACTGCTCGCCCAGACTCATGCAATCCGCATTGACAGCTATTCGACGAAGCTCGAGCACGCCCTCACCCACTAAGAGACGGCATAAATAGAGAGATCGCGAGAAATCATGCGGCTGGTCGCCCTGACCCCCACAAGCATCGAAGCGGCTGGCCACAAGGCGGGATTACTCAGCATTTATCCGCCCGCGATCTCCCTGTTCACCCCTGCAGGAGGCTTAGATCCAGGATGAGCCACGCTCGTCCTATCCGCCGGGGGCTGGCCCCGTCTCCTACTTCATTTCCATCTTCGGTCAGAGCGAGCTTCAATAGCCAGGACAGAAACCGGCGCTCGGTGTTGCGCAGGCGCAACCTTGGAGTTCCTGATACGTAGTTTCATAGGGATGGCTGGGGCGACTGAGTATCGAGAGCCGGGCGACGACTGTACTCGGATGAAGGATTCGATCGTAGCCGGGTGGATGTTCGTTGGGGCGGTTGGATTTCTCCTTTTCTCAGCCCGATTGCTGCTAAACCTTGACACGATCGGCCTGCGCTATGTCCCCTTGACAGCCAAAGGCTGGATCGTACTGGTGGGAGTCGGCACGCTCTTGTTAGGCCTGTTTTTGCTTGGTATGAGCGCTTGGTTCATTCAGAAGGAAATCCCGCACTGGAGCGCTCGCGCGATGACCGCGGACCGTTTCCTGGCCGGAGTTTTCATTTTTGGGCTGGCATTGATCTTCGCCTCGATGGAGATCTTTGTTCATAGCCACCATTTCGAGGCCATCATCCTGACGATCGAGTTGGCTGGTGTCATTCTCGGCGCCTCTCTGTGCCTTGGCGTTTTGGGCGTCGGGCTCCTCTACGCCTTTGCCGAACGGTTCAAGGAACGGCCACGGACGATGGCAGCGCTACGAGTGGAGCGGCGCTATGGCTTGGACGACAATCTGGTCGTTCACGAGGATTACTGCACCCCGCATATGGATGGAATGGAAGGCATCGTTGTGGTTAAAACGCGCGAGGGAAGGCGCCTCGTGCTTCAAGCTTCTGAAAGCGCTTACGAGTTTGCTGAGCCCGGTAAGACCGGCGCTGCCGTGATCCGGGGGAAACGCTTAGATCGATTCTCAATCTAGCTGCGGGACGGTTCGAGAGCTTCCAAATTGGAAGTTGGTTTGGCTCACTTCGGCAGACGATCAGGCACTTTAAGCCGGGCTACTCCAATTCGGTTATCCGCCATTCCGTAGTACACGTCCACACGGTCTGGCTGCCCGATGTCGTCTCGCCGGTCCACGCCGGTGGGGAAAACGACGTCGTTGATCACGCCCCCGATCTCTTCCGGCAGCTCCGGCCTCAGAATTGGTTTCGGGCTGCGGTAAAGGATTTCATGCGGCTTGTCTTTAGCCAACACCATCACGCCGGCGGAGTAACAGAGGTCCCGCACTCCTGGGGCCAAGGATGACAGTTCGCTTACGCCATGGTAAATCAGAAGCCACCCAAGGTTTGTCAAGATTGGCGGTGCGCCGCAGCCAATCTTCAGCACCTCCCATGGCGCTTCTGGAGCGGCGAGCCGACGGTGATAGGTAAAGTGGCCCAGCCCATAGCGACTGCCCTTCGACAAGTCCCTGTCTCGGTAGGAAATCCAGATGCTTTCCCGGTGAAGATCCTGAACCTGCGTCCCATCCTCGGCTTTCTCTTCGGGGCGCGTTCCCGGGAACAATGGGCGGTGCAGGATGGCGAATGCGGGCCGCCCCGAAGGGTCGGGGATGACGCCTGGGAAGACGCTCGAGTCCTTGTTGTCCACACCCTCAAATTCGATCCCGTCATAGGGCTCGAACGAAACAAGTCCCAGCCGGCGCCAGTGAAACAGGTCCTCGGAAACGGCCAGAGCAATCCTAGGGCCACGGGGCGAAAACGCGGTGTAGCTCATCGTGTAGTGTCCAAGAGCCTCCACATAGGATATTCGGGGGTCTTCGCAGCCACCCCCTCCGCCCGGCCGGCGCTCATACTCGGTCTCGGGTTCGAGGGCGATTCCGAGGCGTTCTACTCCTTCGGGATCGCCGTCCTTGTTGAAAATCACCCTTGCGATGCCAATCCTGGAGTAGTTTCCCGCTGCCACCATTCGGGGGAAAATGTAAAGCTGGCCGTCATGGCCCCGCGCCACGCCCGGGTTCAGGACCCCCTCAACCTCATGCTTGTTTCCCGGCTGCGGCTCCATCAAGATGCCGACCCTCTGCAGTTGAAAGTCAAGCATTAGTTTTTCGGATCATGGCTTTTGGGCAATTTGCCACCCATGCAGGCGATGACCGCCTCGACGACGCGTTTCGTCTCTTCCGGTCCCCGAACTTCAATCGACACGACCCCTGCATGCTTGGCTGGATAGTCGTTTCCGCCCGGGAAGATCGCGTCGCCAACGAACATCATTTTCTCGATTCCGATGCCAAGAACGTCTCGTAGCTTTCGAATCCCGTAAGCCTTGTCGATGCCGTGCCTAGTCACGTCGACCGAGGTTGTTCCCCCCAAAGCCACGGAGAACTCTGGAAGGAGCTTGTCGAGCAGCTTCTTCATCTTCTGCCGTTTGGCGAAATCGGGATCCCATTTCTTCTTTTCGTCGATCGGCGCCTGCTGGCCCAGAGCTGAAAAGGTTATCTGGGTGCCCCTGTCCTCTATCGTTTCTCCCCAGGTTTTCCCAATCTTGAAATTGGACGCATCGATCGCCTGTTTCAACGAGGCGATGATCTTATCCCTTTCCGCCACGGTGAAGTTTTCGGCATAAAGCAGCTTCCAGCCTGACTTGTATTCATAGAATTTCGTGCCGCAGGTGGGAAGCATCGACAGGTTCTCGAGGATGCGGCCGGTGACCAGCTTGGAGAGCACCTGCTTTTCGAATTGCGGCCAATTGCCGCCTGAAATCACGGCTACTCTGACCACACACAAGAGCGCGTCCAAAAGCCTGGCCATTTCCGCATCAAGTGAAGATTTGCTTTCGGCCAGAGTGCCGTCCAAGTCAAAAACGATCAGCTTAACCACTGATCATTATCTACCTGAGATGAATCGCCTCACGCCTATACGATGGGATTGCTTCCGTCTCCAACTTCCGTTCCATCTTCGCTCAATGCCAGTTTCAATAGCCAGGAAAGAAACCGGTGCTCTGCCGCGTCCACCGAAAGCGATAACCTGGGCATGCCCGTTTCGCTCATTTCTGGCAGCGAATGACCCCTCTCGTTCTCTGATGTTTTGCTGTGACCCTCGCCGAGTTGTTGCATTTTGCTCCCTTCCAACTTATGATGCGCCGATTCTTGCCCCGATCCTAAGGATCACGCCTCATGTGATCCGGAAATGACACTTCGGATTTCATCGTGAACTTTGTGTACAAGTTTGGTGACGCGGAAGAGGGAAGAACTATCACTGGTCAAGGAGCCTGGAAGGAAGGAAGACCGAGACGAGCCGCCATTATGGGACCAAACGCGCTAATTGGAATCGGATCAAAAAAATGTGATATATATATAACGTATTCAGTCGGAGCAGTATGAATTCTCTATTATTGACAATCAGTCTTTCCTCACTCTTAGTGACAATGAGTCCAGCCTCTGAGCCGGTAAGCCATCGCCAGGTGGCGCCTCATTTCTGGTGGATTTTTCTGAAGCAGGGCGATGGCGCCGATCGCAGCGATAAGGAGATGGACGAGATGCAAGCGGCCCATATAGGGAATTTCAAACGTCTGCAAGCTGAAGGCTTGCTTGCTTTCGCCGGGCCTGTCAGAGATCCGAAGGAACGCATTCGGGGCATCGCGCTTCTGAACGTAGCGGACGAGGCCTCCGTAATGGACTGTTTCAAGACAGACCCTTACGTTCAAAACAGGATATTGACGGTGACCGCGTTGCCGATGACCGCAAGAATCGCGCGGGTAAAGAAGGCCCCGGTCGACCCCAAAGAAATCGTAGAAAACCGTCTTGCCGTATTCGAAACCATTGGTTCATCCCCTTCAGACGACCAAATGAGAGCCCATTGGAAATACGTCGAGGACGCGAAGGAAGCTCAACTGTGCTTTTACGCGACAAGTGACGGGAAGGGGCAAGAAATGGCTATTTTCAAAGGGAAAGACGATAAAGAAATTAAGGACTGGATTGACGCGGACCCTCTAGTGAAGGCGAACCTCCTGCGTGTGACGGTTTATCCGCTATGGCTGGTTAAGCAAGTCGTCGAGTAGCTGAGGGCTTATCCAACAAGACGAAATGTGTTTTGCCGGCAATATTAATCGCCCCGTACCACGACGAGGAGACACCATCCGGAAGGCGTTTCACTCCAGCGGGTTTCCGCTGGGACATCTCCAATCGTTTCGGGACATAAAATCCGGCGATCTTCATACCGCCCGAATACTTCGGCTGGAGATCAAGCTGTTGCCCCGCCACGGCGGGGGCAACCGATAAGATGGCAAAAGCAATAATGGCCTTCGTGATTGCCGATGGTAGCACAACAGGCAGTCCAAACCCGAGAGTCTCATTGACCTTCTGTGACCGTTATTCAGCGTGGGCCTGTAACCGTCATCATACTAGCCACCGGTAGTTGTCGTCGTTGTATCCGTTGTGGGGACGCCAGCCGTGGTGTTGCTCGGCGCGGTCGTGTCGTCCGGCGTTGTCGTAGCGGGCACCGGCACCTCGGTTGTTGTGGTTGTGTGTGTTTCCGTGTGTGTCGATGGCGTGGAAGGCGCCTCGACGGTTATATTGGGTCTCTCAGGTCTATCGTGAATAACGGTGGTCGGGCCTGGGGTGGTAACTACTTCTGGCGGCTCTTGGCTGCAACCGAAAAGTCCGCTGGCCAAAACTGCCGCTAAACATGCGCCAATAACACTCTTTGCTCTCATAGTTGTGTTTACTCCGGCAGGTTTTTTCCTGTTGCAATCCTTACGGCTCAATCGCTAACCTGAAGCCACAGAACCACGTCCTGCCCTTTCACTTTCGAAAGCTGGAGCTTTGGCCCTTTGGCTATGGCGACGTCGTTGGTGGTTTCACCGGATTCGAGGTTGAAGGACGTCGCATTCCAGGTTCCTTCGATCATGCCGGACCAGGAAAGCTTTGGCGCCTTGCCGTCTGCCCCTCGCAACCTGACCATAACCCAGTTGATGTCCCTGAGGCCATCGGCTTGCCCGACCGTGCTGGTAACCGCCATCGCCGAGCCAAGCGGGTGTTGGGCGACGCTGCTCTGGCTGATGATGCGAGCCCAGGTTTGGAACTGCGGCATCAGGTTGAGCTTTTCGACTCTGCTCCACGGCCAGTACATCGCCGCCCCCGCTCGGTTCTGCCGGATGGATTGCCAAACGACGTCGTTCACGAACGAGCGCTCTTTGTCTCCCAGATCGTGAGCCGGCCCAAACTCGCCCGCGAATCCCGGCTTGTCAGGCGGGAGCGTCGTTGTCGCGAAGGTCGAAGGTAGAGAGTCGTCGTGAAAATGGGGCTGGTAGAAGTCGACCGAGCCCCAAACCTCTTGGTGGCTCAAATCGCTGCTAGTGGTGATCGCCCGACCGTACGGATCTAGCGAGCGTATGGTGTCCGCCATTTCCTTATGCCAATCCGCAATTTCCTTCCAACGGCCATCGCGGGCTGCGTCGGTAGACTCGACGTCGTCGAATAGCTCCCAGGCGAACAGATGGGGGTCGCCGCACCAACGGGCCACTGCGTACCGGACCCACATCTTGGCCCTCCGCTTAGCTTCCGGGTCGGTGAAGAAGTCGTCTGCGGATTTCAGAAACCCGCCGTTCGCAACGTTCCACGGGTTCTTCGCCCATTCGGCCCCCTTTTCGCCACTGAAGGCCCCGCCATTAAAAAGCACGAACTGATAGTCGATTCCGGCATCGTCGCATGCGGCTGTGATCTTGCCCCACCGATCCAGCGCCTTTCGCCAAAGCTGATCCTTTATCGGAAAGGGTTCGTCGTGCGGCCACCATGGGTTTTTGTCGTCCCAATCGTCTGCCCAAATCCGCGTCCAAGTTAAGCCTGCTTGCGCCATCTTCTTGATCTCGTCTTCCATCGGCGCCATTCCAGGCGTCTGCCAGCCCAGGTTAAAGCCAAACGGGAAAAGGGCGCCCCCATCGTCGTATGAGAGGCGGTTCAGGTTGAGCTTGTTTCGACGAACGAACCCATGCGGGAGCTTTTGGTCGAGCACGATCACGGAAGGGATTGGTTCCTCCATCGACGGGCGGCCGTTGTGAATGAGGGTTGCCTTATAACGTCCTGGGAGCGGGGCCACGAGAAGGGTGCGCCAGGCGCCGTGGTCGAAAAACGCCGTCCGTTCTACGGTTAGACCGTTGTCGTTGACGAACCGCACCTTGACGTCGTTGACCGCAGGGTCGTAAGGGTTGCCCGCGTATTGAACGTTGAAGACGACTTCTTGAGGACCGAACCACGTCTTTGCCGGCTCGTACTGCCGAACCAATAGGGCCAGAAGCAGACTCGGCAGAACCACCGCTTAAGTATGGACGGTAAACTTCAACTATGAGGCTGGCTTATGTCACCTTGCCGCTGGGCACGCTCTTGGCGGCAAGTGGAATCTGGATGATCGTCGCCGCTTCCCGCGCTTCGGGGCCAAGTTCGAGCCCGAGCACCGGCTTGGAGCCGGTGCATCCAGTGACCGCTGAAATGGCGCGGGAGACCGCCGCTTGGAGTGCAAAGAAGGCGCCCGACTTCAATCTAGCCGACGCGTCGGGCAAAGGTTGGACGCTTGCCTCGTTGACGGCTGGCAAGCCTCTCTTCCTATACTTTATCATCGACGGCTGCCCCTGCAGCGAGGCTGCCGAACCGCACTTTCAGAGGCTGTACAAGTTGTACAAGGGCCGGGTGAACTTTGCCGCGGTTATCGGCTCGGGCCCCAAGGCGGCGGTCGCCTGGGTTAAGACGCATTCGACGCCTTACCCCGTGCTCGCCGATTCAAAGCTGGCAGCCGTTCACGCATTCAACGCGAAGCACTCGGTTTACAATTTGCTGGTATTTCCCGACGGGACGATCGACACGATGTGGCCGGGATATTCGCAGGATCTGCTTCGCGACATAAATAGGCACCTGTCCGCCGCGATCAGCGTGCCCGAGCAGCCCTTCGACACGTTGGACGCGCCGCTCAAGCTCACTTCCGGGTGTTTCTTCCCATCCAGAAGCTAGAGCGGTCAAACGCCGGTGGGTCGCGATAGGGGCGAGCTTGTTTGACGACAGTTTGGCCGATATCAACGATCTCAGAATCTTGCGCAGCCTTACATTTCGCAGGTTTTGACGAGGGGGTAGGGCTCGAGAAGTTTCTTCAGGTATTCCAAATGGGGCTGCCCGACGTTGAGCGATACAACTTCAACCAGTTTGGTGGTAGGCGGTAATCCCGTGGGCATCGGGCCATGAAGCATCTCGGTGGAAACCCAAATCTGCTTTAGCCATCGCATCGACAAGACCAATGGCCAGGAGGCAGGCGTGAGGTTCGTGTAGTAGCCCCAAATTACGCGCAGACGGGTGTGAGTTGCTACCGTCGCAAGATCGGAGTCCGAAAACGTGCTGCTCGCGACATCAAGGCCTCGGAGCTTGCGCATTTTGCCTAAGAGTCCCCAATCCAGCTTCGTTCCGGGCTTCCAGGAGATACTCACATGGCCCAAACAAGGATGGTTTGCGATCCAGGCAAGGACCTGGTTGTCTGTCGGCGATCCCGAAAGCCAAATGTCCGAAAGGTTGGAGACAGGCAATGAGGTGAGGAACGAAACGTTGGGGCACCAGTTCACAGAAAGCTGATTGAGTCCCGGATGGCTGAATGCGGTCACTATCGCCGCGGTTCCCGCTGGAAAGCCCGAATCGTGCGTCGGTCCGTATTCGTTGGGCGAGGCAAGGCTGGCGTCCCACACGCCTTCATTCACGAAGAGCACTTCCAGTTCGCACCACGAGGCACATCCATATTCAATGGTCTGGCTGGGGAATGCCGTGCAGTTTGTCAAACTGAGGGCTGCGCATCGACGGGCATCGGTCGGCGGCAGCCACCAATCCTCCCCGAGGGCGCAGCCTATAAGTTCCACCTGCCCCCACTCAGAGAAGAGTCGATTGAGTAGGGATGAAGGAACGAAGGCCCCGTAGAGAGATATTCGCGCCTCGTCGAGCACATGCTTATTCAGCGCATCGAGGACGGGGTTAAGGTCGCACGGTTCCGTAAGCGGACACACAATGGTGGCCTCATAGATGTTGAGACTCAACCCAACCCATGAGATAAACTCGTGGGCCAAGGGCGTCACCTCGGCTGGACTCATTATTGCGACGTGATCCGCGCCGTCGATGGGGTTGATTGGATTCCAACCACTTAGGTCTACAGGTTCGGAGGCGCTTCCTCGAAGCACGAAGAGGCAAGAGATCGGGCGTGCCTCATCCTTAGGCTTGCGTTTTGTCGGCACTTTGGTGTTTCAGGTAAGCGGAAGCCCCTTCGAGATCGCATTTAACGCGGCGAGCAGCGGGGATAGGTGGTTCGTACAAATGTCCAGAACGATGTCGTTGTCGATGCCGAAGTAGTGGTGGACCAAAAGGTTTCTGAGCCCGGCAATATTGTTCCAGGGAACCTCCGGACGCTGCAATCTCAGATCACTCGGGATATGCTTAACGGCCTCACCTATTATTTGGAGGTTCCTCAAGACGGCATCCATTCGCATGGTGTCGCTTGGCAGGGACGCGAGGTCAATGCCTTGGACGTACCCAAGCACTCGCTCGGTGTGCGTGATCGCGTCCTTAAGATACAGTAGGTCTCTACGCAACGCGAAGGGCCTCGGCAAGAACATCTGCCGCGATTTCTGGGCGCAAAGCCTTGATTGTCGTAAGGTCTACGGTGCGACCGATTGCTTGCTCAAGCAAGTTGAGTAAGTCCATGTACGCTTGGAAGGTAGCTGGCCCTTCGAATTCAACAACAAAGTCGACATCGCTACTGGGTCCGCCTTGGCCCCTCGATATAGAGCCTATTAACAACAGCTGCTTGACTCCGATTGCAACCAGTTCGGTTTTCAACGGGGCAACTACAGCCTCCACCGTAGACGCATCCATGCCTGATTATAGACCCGGAACGCCTAAACGATAACGAGAGAAATCAGAGGCTAAAACATTGCTCATCGTCCGAGATCCGTAAGTCTGGCGGGTGACCTGCAGGACATCCAAGGAGCCCGAAGGGCTGGCTGCGGGTAAAACGGCAGCGGACCCCTTGACTAATCGCCCGAACGCCATCCTCGCCACCGTGCCTGCGATTCTCGTCGCGATACGAATCGCGCTCGGTCCGGTTCTGGTTTTCGCGGCTCTCGCGCACGCGTCTCCCGCTTGGATCATCGCAATCCTGTTGGCGGCCATGCTTTCCGATATCTTCGACGGCGTCATCGCACGCCGCCTGAAGATCGCAACCGAGCGGCTACGGGTCGCGGACAGTTGGTCGGATGCCTGGTTCTTTATCTGCGTTGGCGCCGCCGCCTGGCTCTGCGCTCGGGCCGTTCTCCAGGCCTATTGGTTCCCATTGGTGGCTGAAGTCGTTCTTCAACTTGCCTCCTATGCGTATGATTTGGTCCGATACCGCCGGATAGCTTCGCTACACGCCTACTCGACGAAGATATGGGCGTTCACCCTCTACCTCGCAACCTGCGGCGTACTGGCCTTCCATTCGGGGGCGCTGATTTGGCTGGCGTTTGGCATGGGTCTGATCAGCGCGGCCGACGCGCTCGCTATTAAGCTAATCCTTCCCGGCTGGAATCACGACGTTTTGTCGTGTATTCACGCCTGGCGTCAGGTGCGGACATCCGAGCGTAGCCGATAACGCTGCCATCCGCGTTTTCCAGACCCACTACTTGCTCGATGTGCCGGATCAAGCCGCCCAAGCGTCTATAGCCTCATGCATAAATGCTCGTGCGTGAGACGTGCCTTGGTTGCCCTCGGTCTGGCGCGCCTAGCGATATGGCAATCTTTGGCGTTAGCCCTTGCGCTGACCGTTCCAGCCTTGCCTGCCGCCGCGCAGATGGATTTCGTCCACATGAGTGGCGCCGGGAAGGATATTCGAAGAACGGTGATCGCCAAAGGCATTTACCAGTTCATGACCATGCGCGACAGCTATGTGCGCCAGTTGAACTCGATTGTGGTCGTCAACGATAAGGATGTGCTCGTGTTCGACACGGATACGAGGCCCTCCACCGCCCGCATCATTCTGTCGCGCATTCGGAAGATTACGAATAAGCCGGTCCGATTCGTCGTGAACTCACATGGCCATCCAGACCACTGGTCCGGGAATGAAGTTTATGCGAAGGCTTTTCCCGGCCTGGAGATCATAAGCACTGAAACCACCCGCCAATTCATGCACCGGATTTCGCCAGTTTGGGCGCCAAGATTTGAGGGCGTGCTTGAAGGCCAACGCAAGGCGTTTGAGGCGGAAGTTCGATCCGGCAAGCAAGACGACGGAACGGCGTTGACGCCTGCCCAAAGAAAACAGGACGAAGCCGACCTGCACGACTACGCCACGTTTGTCGCAGAGCAGAAGACATTGCATCGGGTCTATCCGACGCTCACCTTCGGCGATGCCTTGACATTCTTCCATGGGGGGCGCGAGTTCCGGTTTCTGAACGTTACCGGGGACGCGGAAGGCACGGCAGCGCTATATCTGCCGAAGGAAAAGGTGCTCTTAACCGGCGACGCGGTTTCTTATCCGATCCCGTATATAAGCAACAAACCGAGTCTTCAAGCCAAGAGCCTGAGAATGCTAGGTCAACTAGATGTCGACGTGATTGTTCCTGGGCACGGCCCGGCCTTTCACGACAAGAAGTTCCTAAATCTGGAGTTGGAGTTCATAGAGGCAGTCCTTAAGGGAGTCGCCGACGCGCTCAAGAATGGGGCCAAAACTCGCGAAGAAGTGCAGCAAACCGTTACCGTGAGCAGTTTGCAAGAAAAGCTTGCTCACGGGGACCCTGACTTGATTGCCCGTTTCAAGTCGCGTGTCAGGGATCTCGCGGGGTTTGCGTTCGACGAGCAAAAGGTTTCGATTTTGAGTAAGAAGGACTGACGGCAACGGCCGACGACGCGTTGTTCCTCCGATTTCTTGAGAAACGGAAGGAAAGCGGACGTGACTTGAGAATGCCGAGGACGTTCACTGCCAAATGCTGGTCGACGGCGGGTCCATATTTCCTCTCTGTTATGCAACCTTGCCCAGCCTGTTATGCTCGGCCATGACTCGAGCGCCCGTATTGCATTTCGAATCGAAATGGACGGACTCTCTGCTGACGAGTTTTGTGGCTCGCAATCGCGCAAAGAAGCGCATCCGGTCGAGTCAGAGTTGGTGACCGTCCACGATTGGAAGGTGAAAACATGTTGAATCTTATCGCTTTAGCCACACTCGCCACAGCCACTGAGGGAGTGCCGTTCATCCACGTTGGAGACCACTCCGTTACCGCCAAGAATCTGAAGCCGTTTACCAATTACTTTAAGCTTCACCTGGTTGCGCCGGACGGGACGGTGACTGAAAAAGGCGACTGGAGCGACCGACTGGAAGAAGTCAGCATCGATGGCAAGAAGGTCTGGAAGCGAACTCAGGTAGCCACTCCGCCGAAGGGAAGCCCACAAACCTTTGTGAACGTGTTTGATGAATCCACAGCCTCGCCTATCTCAAGCGAGTTCAGCACCAAGCGCGGCGTTTTCTACCGTCGGCAGTTCAAAGGCGCTACGATCGAGCGCGAATCCCTATTACTGGAAAAAATGCCCGCCGTTTGGCCAACGGTCGTGCCTCGCGGACAGGCCGACCACATGGAAACCAAGCTGCAGGAGCCCGTGTTCGATTTTGCTGGTGGCATGTTCGGTATCTTGCTTTCCTGCTTTCCTCTGAAGGAGGGATACAAGGTGACCTTCCCATTCATCGCACAGTTTGGCGAGACCTATCAAACTGCGACGACCGAAGTTCAGGGCAGAGAAAAGATCCGTACACCCGCCGGCGTCTTTGACTGCTACAAGGTTTACACAGAGCAACCGGCCGGCCATCTGACATGCTGGCTTGCGAACAAGGCGCCGTACTTGATCAAGGTCGATGCGTTCGGCGCGAACTACGGGGACACCATTTTCGAAATGGCCGACCCTAAGTAGAGGTTTGAGTGGATCGAGTTGAAGTTGTTTCTACAGTACGACATCTGGTCCACCGGACCGGCACTTCCCCCCAGCGCTGTTCGGTGAATTGATCGTGAATGCGCAGCTAAAGACCGCGGATTTGCGCGTCAAGGCGTCGGCTCGCTCTTTAAGCCGGCGCAATAGTTGGCGCCGCTAAAGCAAGGTTCGTAGGTGTCGCACGATCGCAGTCGCCTTAACTCCTTTTGTGCGGCGACCAGCCCTAGAAGTCGTCGTCCTCTTCGTCGAGTCCGTCGCCAAGAAAGCTTGAGCGCTTCTTCATCAATTCGCGCGCATGCTCCTGCGAAGCCTTGGCGAGTTCGCTAAACTCAGCCCGAATGGGCGCTAGTAGCTCGGTGAGCGGCTTAAGAGTCGCGGGCTCGACATAGCCAAGGGCCACGGCCGCCTCGCACAGGGCTTCGATCTCGGCGAATAGACCATTTGACATCTTCAGGTGGATGTTGCCGCCAAAACCCCCCTTCTTAAATGCGCTGGGTACCGACCGCACCAAGTGGCGAACAGAAGACCGAATGTCGTCGGCGAGGTCTTTGCCGTCTTCTGGCCAGCCCTGCGTTAGGTGGTAGGTTTCAATGAGTAGACCTTCGCTCGTTGCCAAAGCTCGGTCTCCCTGTAGTCTATGGATGGCATGTCTTATTGTGAAGCTTGCAATGAGAGACGGCACGCTCGCAGGGCGAACACCCACGCCTTTGATGGGATATCAGATGTCCCGCTCTGTGATGTACATCCCCGGCTCAAACTGCCGGACCTCGACGCTGGTGGCGACGTCGGCGCCCCCCATAGCGGAATCGCTCCTCATGATGTCAAGCAGGCGTCGGGCGACTTGGCTCCTCAGAGCCTCCGGCCGGCCGGGCGAGAAGAGGACCGTGGCGTGCACGAAGCCCCGGCGGTCGGCGCCGACGTGAAACGTTTCACACCGCACGGCGCGGCTCTTGATTCGTTCGGATTCGAAACTCTCAGTATCACCAAGCGCGTCGTGGAGGCTGTCGAGGAGATGGGCGAGGCTGGCGTCGTCGCCAAGATTGCTCGAGTATTCCAGGATGATATGCGGCATGAGTTGATGGTGGGCGGTACAGGACTTGAACCTGTGACCCTCCCGATTTCATCGGGATGCTCTACAGACGGGATGCGGCAATGAGGCTCTCAATCATTGCTCGGCTCTTCCACCTCTTGATGGCGGACTCCCTCTTTGCGGCGTCCGAGCGCGATGCAAAAGTCTCGGAGTGGACCAAAACCCAGGGGCCCTTTCGCGCAGTGTAATGAGATTGTCCGCTGTTGTGGTAGTTAAGCCGTTGGTCAATATTGTCGGTGTGACCGACATAATAGCGGCCTTTGGGATTCTGAATGACGTAGACCCAAAAAATGGTGGGCGGTACAGGATTTGAACCTGTGACCCTCCCGGTTTCATCGGGATGCTCTAAACCTGAGTTGGTGGGCGGTACAGGACTTGAACCTGTGACCCCTACAGTGTCATTGTAATGCTCTACCACTGAGCTAACCGCCCGACCTGAAAAATAATACCAGAGTGGTAGATTGGAGCCAGCGCAAGATTTGAACGGTGGCCCTCCCGATTTCATCGGGATGCTCTACCACTGAGCTAACCGCCCGACCTGAAAAATAATACCAGAGTGGTAGATTGGAGCCAGCGCAAGATTTGAACGGTGGCCCTCCCGATTTCATCGGGATGCTCTACCACTGAGCTAACCGC